>Ga0099826_10001823_pt1 | contig 13241 bp, 9 predicted proteins | sample Mtrugardesep15_FD_76830 | JGI IMG/M metagenome (GOLD analysis project Ga0099826, IMG submission 76830) | Root nodule microbial communities of legume samples collected from California, USA - M. trunc garden sep15 | ecosystem: Host-associated > Plants > Roots > Nodule | place: USA: California... | reverse complement strand
GGGAAAAAAAGGTGCTTTTGTTGATAGTTTGACCTAGCCGTGTTGTTTGTTACCTTGAATATTTTGCAGTATCGACCAATACTATATAATATACTGTACTAGTAGCAATTTGGCGTAACGATGTTTTCTTATCCTGAATTGATTTCGTCTATTATCCATGTGTTGTCTTCTTAATATCAACAAACATTTTACTTTTGGTGGAGATTATGAATGTGTTGTCTTCGACAAACTGTATATTGGATATATTCTTGAAATGTAAGCCATGTCGTCTCTTAAACAAACAACATAGTATTTAAAACATAATAACGTACAATAATGATGGACACATTACTTAACTTAGGTATTTGGACACAAAATCTAAAATCATAGAGTGGAGTCATTCTTTAAATAAAGCAAAGAGAACCTACTGAGATCTTATACATAAGACACTACTTAAGAATCTTTGACTTAGCAGTAGCTGAAAAGCACAATGCAACACTCACTACAAGAAAATCAACATTTTGTGGGTGTCAAAACCATCACAAACAAAGCAAAACGCCCACAAAATCAAGATTGAGAGTGAGTGCCCATGATGGAAAAGTTGGAAGAGCTGAAGAAGGTCGATTGTGAGATGAAGATGAATACAACTCTGGAGTTTGCTACAAGTTTTACAGACGTTGTTTCCCAAGTCAAGTTGCTATGTCAGGGTCCCGACGTAAGAAATGGACTTATATAATTTCACTGATGATTGTCACGTTAGGGTGTTGATGTTGTGCATCCGAATTAACGGACACCTCATATGAGTGTATACACATTGAGAAAGGAAGAGGTAGAGAGAGTGGATGATATATGTAATTGATTTGTGATGTAATAGAGAGAGAACCAAATTTCTTTTACAAAAAGCTTATGGTTTACTGTCTCTATTTATTTAGTTTCGTAATATTATTATTATTATTATTATTATTATTTCGGAAAGTTGCTTTGATGTTGATGTTTTCTATAATCAACCTTTATTAATTTTTTCTAGTAAACAAATATATATAATATTGTTGTGCAAATTTTTTATCGATCGTATATATAAATTGATTTCAAAAAACTTTTATCAATTATTGGTATAAAATAATATCATCATTTTTTTTTACAAAACTTTTATCATTTTAATAAATAATGATGAATGGTTCCCTAAAAAAAATGATGATAGAGTTTACTTTCTCAAGTAAAAAAAAATCTATATTTAATTAATTGCATATTTGGATTCTAAGTGTGTTTAACAAAATTACATTGAGCCATCATGGATTTTGTAAAAGCTAAACTTTCGAGTTTTAGTAAAATCTCGTCTAACCATGATTTCACACATGTATTTTTTTTTTTTTTGAAGAAGTTAAATTAGTCCATCCAAATTGACATGGGGAGAATCGAACCTAAGACTTTGAGGAGAAATAGAAGTCTCAAGTCAATACCACATGTCCAACCCAAATAGGTGATTTCAAACATGTATTAAAAATGTGAACTTGTTGACTTGATAAACTTATGCTTGGTGTATGTTTGGTTTTTATTTTTTAAAGGGGCCAAAATTGCTTATCCTTGTAGAAATGATTCTACCTAATGCTATAATTTGTACTTTTTGACTTCTTAAATTGATTTTATCTTTAAATTTATCGGGTCAGTCCACTTTTAACGCATTTGCATGTTTCCACTCTTAAACTTCTAATAAATTAGTTGTACCTACACATAAAATCTTATGATCCTCAGCAAAACCAAAGGGATGCTTGCATCTAAAATCTATGCGCTTGTTGAAATTATTTTATTACATAACTCGGTTCACAACCTTCTCCTTTTGAGTTACTATAAATTTAGGAGCATGAAATCTAATATCATTCATTTTCAGACTACTTAGATTTCTCACTCGGATTATGAACATTTTGGTTGGTAATACATGGAAACTTTCTATAGGTTCAACTACTTTTTTTTGTTTTTTGAAGCAAGGCTCAACTACCTATACACTAACAAAGTTGCGGGCTCATTCTATTTCTTTCAATCTAATTATCCTTGTAATCATAAGAGTTTGCAACTGCACATTATTCCTTCTATTGAGACTGTTATGCAAAACCACCTCCTCATGTTCGTTTCTATGGAAGAGGTAAAAAGTGTTATATTTGCTATGTATTCTTACGATGCTTGGTTTTCAGCCCATCTTTTTCAAAACTTATTTACACATTGTTAGTCATGATATTTGAAAAATGGGTGCTGATGTGTTTTCCACTAGTGTTATTGGCCCATGTTTACAAATGTTAGGATTTCAAGGTGTTTTTTAAAATTTGTAAAAAAATCCTAAAACATTTTATACGAGGCTTCCATAAATATAAATACGAGTATTTCAAAAATTTATTCAAATGGAGAAACATTTTATAGACCTTTCCTAGGGAAAAATATACACATAAAAAATGTTTTAAGTGGTTTTACTGGAAATAAACATCTGACATGTTATGTGAGGGTGAATTCATAATGGATTAGAAAATGTTGAAAGTGATGGTGAAAAATCAACGTATAGAAAGTTAAATTGAAAAAGGGTAAAATTGAATTATTATTTTTTATGATGATTTGTAGGGGTGAAAATACATATGTAGGGGTATATCGTAAAATTTCCACTATACAACTTACTTTTTTTTAACTTTGGTTAATCTAAGCTCATACAATGGGCCCAAATAGCCTAAGTTGTTTCTGTAACCCTAAATAAATACATGGCGCCGCACCACATCTTTCTTCATCAATCTCTCTTCCATTGTTCTCTTCTTTCTCTCTGCATCATTTATTATGTCGATCATTCACATCTCCATTGTTTTCTTCTCTCTTTGCATCATATCTTCTCTCGATCCTCTCTCTGCTTCTTCTATTTTGTATCATACACCTATTTTCTCTTTCTTTCTTTTTTTGAACTAGAAAGCTAAAGCAGCCGCCTTTGCCCAAATTGACACCGCACCGCACTGGCCCCTTTCCACTTTCGTACCACACAGATGCGACTGTGCATGATGTAGGCGTTTCGGCCGCACCATCCACTTTTTATAACAGAGGTTGATAAATCCATCTTGATTTAATTTTAATAGCAAGTTTTGCATGATTCAATTTTATAGATTTACTATTTGTCTGGATTTTAGATCTTCTAACAATTAAAGTAATCAAATTTATGCGACTATTTGATGAATTTTTTTTAGGGTTCTGAAGAGCTTTGCTTCGCAATGGACGAGAATGATAATTCACAATGATCCAATATTGGAGGTAAATCATTTTCTATCCCTTAATGTATAATATTTAATCTTGTTTTGTACATTCGTTTGATTTTTTTTAATCTTTATACTTGCAAACAATCAACATTAAAAGTAAGTAGAAAATTTGTTTGATCTTTTTTAATTTTTAGATTTGTGAATCAAACTTCTGGTTTGTGAGTTAACAATAATCATACTTGTCATTTAGTTGATCCACACTTTCGGTGTATTGATTCACAAATATCACCTTATACGCATTTACATATATTGAGAGACCAAAATCCTCAATTCTACTTTGAAAGAAAAAAAATTAAGACACAAAAATTATTTGATTGAAGAATCGTCTGGCTCTTCAACACAAATTCATTAAAATTTAACTATTTTTGCATCATAATGAATCTGGGATAACCTAGCCGGTCTTGTCAACAACAAACTTAATATAATATGTAAGAGAAAGTTTGGTCAACAAAAGTTGATGAATTCGGACTAAAATATTAACCAAATACATCAACTTTTGTTGACCCAAATTTCTCTTATAAATAGGACCAAAGTAACATGTAATTACGTTTAAGCGGACGCTTTAAACAAAGACTCGATGCTAATTTCACATCGCGGCTGGACTGAATTCAAACGGTACAAGTTAGTTTTTCAGAAACTATATAACATCTAATTAATTACTATTTATGTATTGTTTAAGCAGCCATCAATATTGAATTGAATTGAATTTTCAGAAATTCAATGTAAACAAACATCGAGTTTTAAGTTCTTCATAACTATACGAAATTAAAGCAACTATTTGATAAAAAAGTTGTTAAGTTTTTCAAGAACTATAACCAATCAAATCAACAAAAAAAAATCAAGCCTTCATATATGCATCTGTATTGAATTCTTCAGGAATTCATGGAGCATAAAAAATAGGTTTTTTTTTAGTTCTTCAAGAACTATATACCAAATCAAATGTTGATAAAAAAAATAATAAATAAAATAAATTTAATCAATTCATTTGTGCAATCTTTTTGGGATGCATCCCTTGAATTCGTCAACAAAAAAAAATTGAGTGTCTATATTAAGGGATGCATTGCTGTTGAATTCTTCTAGAAAAAATTAAGTTTTTAAGCAATCCTCCGGGGATGCACTACTCTTGAATTCTTCAGGAGTTCATTAGAAAAATTTATTTCTGCAATCCTTCAGGGATGCATTACTATTGAATTCTTCAGGAATTCATTAAAAAAAATTGAGTTTTTATAAGCAATCCTACAGGGATTCGTTCCTTTTTTATATAATATAGTTCTTCATGAATTATATTATAGATGTGATCAATCTCTTATACAATCCTTTAGGGATGCATGAATGTTGAATTAGAAATAAACACCAATTTGCATAATAACAATAATGTGTATCTATAAGGTACTGATTCCAATTAATGAAATTACAATAGTAGCCGATAATCATCGATACAATTTTATTTTATTTTTTTTGCATATAAAATCTATTGGAGAGTTAGTATGCCTTCTCTGTTGGTTAGAGCATTGTGCTGGCAACGTGTTATAAAACTCATAGAATAATAACAATAACAGAGAGAAGAAGAGAGAAGGAAGAGAGAATAGTGCAATCTATTATTCTCATGTATGTACAAGTATGTTAGATGTGAGCTCTATTTATAGAGAAAAACAATAACTTATGGAACAACCCCAATAGTCTAGTAGTATGACCCATTAACATATTTGTTATATGGACATCCATTTATAATATTCATATCAAATTGCCTATTTGTTCAAATTTTTGAAAGAAAAAAATTAAAAATATATTTGTATTAAAAATATTTGTTTTTAAATGTTTTATCATAAATAAATAGATTAGGTATGTCGACACTCATTTTATCATAAGTAACGAATGGTCAACGCCAATAACGAGAATGGTCATAAACAATCAGTATTTTGAATAGTTTCGAGCAAAACCCTATCCAAAAACCTGTTTCATTGTCACATACTTTTTCAGCCACATCGCTAAATTCATCTCCCTCATATATTGTTTCACCTGCTTATGAGTTTTCCAAACAATCGTTAATGGAAGCTGCCACCGCGATTTCTGGAGGCAAAATGGAATATGTGAAGGAGATCCCCTCTCGTTTCTCTCAAACACAAAACCCAAAACTGAAATTTGATCGTTGGTTATTAGATTGCATGGCTTTAGCGTTGAAATCGCGTGTGAATAACATTGAAAATCCACCTCTAGTAGTGGAATTGTTCAACAAAGAACATGCTGAGTCGACTCACCTTCTCCTTGAGCACTCTATTTTCTTCAAGCTCTCTTTCATGGCTGCCAATATTGCAATCCTCGAAGCTGCATTCGAAGATACAACAAAGAGCGTGAAGAATATGTGTTGTGGATTTTGATATTGGTAATGGAAAACAATACATAAACCTTCTCCAAAAACTCCATGCGCGTCTCAAGGTTAACTTGCAATGTTGAAGATCGCGACTATGAAAGTGAACGTCGACGATAAGAATCTGAAAACCATCAGAGAGCTTTTAGGTCGAGAAGCTGAGTTTAGGAGCTGGGTTTGAATTCAAACTGGTGAATTGTGACTCAGAAGATATTCTCGGTGTGAATTTCGCATTCAACCTATACATAATGCCAGATGAGAGCGTGTCAAAAGAGAATCCACGTGACACGCTTCTTCGTCACGTGAAATCCACGCGACTGCTTTGTTTGGATGGGAAGAACTCTCCCCAATCAACAGTGAAGTTCTTCCCATCCAACCAAAGCCAGTCGCGTGGATTTCACGTGACGAAGAAGCGTGTCGTGTGGATTCTCCGTTGACACGCTCTCATCTGCCATTTTGTATAGGTTGAATGCGAAATTCACAGCGATAATATCCTCTAAGTCACAATTGAATGACTAGCAAGTTAATTCCGTGAATTTTGTGTTCACTGGTTTGAATTCAAACCCGATTCCTAAACACTCAGCTTCTCGAGCCAAAAGGTCTCTGATGGTTTTCAGATTCTCGTCGTCGACGTTCACTGTCATAGCCACGATCTTCAACATTGCTAGTTAACCGTTGAGACGCGCATGGAGTTTTTGGAGAAGGTTTATGTATTGTTTTCCATTACCAATATCAAAATCCACACCACAAAGATTCTTCACGCTCTTTGTTGTATCTTCGAATGCAGCTTCGAGGATTGCAATATTGGCAGCCATGAAAGAGAGCTTGAAGAAAAGAGAGTGATCAAAGAGAAGGTGAGTTTTCTTTGATGAACAATTCCACTACTGGAGGTGGATTTTCAATGTTATTCACACGTGATTTCAGTGTTGAAGCCATGCAATCCAATAACCAATGACCAAATTTCAGTTTTGGGTTTTGTGTTTGAGAGAAACGAGAGAGGATCTCCTTCGCATATTTCATTTTGCCTTCAGAAATCGCGGTGGCAGCTTCCCTTAATGATTGTTTGGAAAACTCAGAAGCAGGTGAAACAATAGATGAAGGAGATGAATATAGCGATGTGGCTGAAAAAGTAGGTGAGAATGAAACAGGTTTCTGGATAGGGTTTTGCTCGAAACTATTCAAATTACGGATTGTTTTGACCATTCGTTATTGGTGTTGACCATTTGTTATTTATGATAAAATGAGTTTCGGCATACCTAATCTATTTATTTATTTATTATAAGACATTTAAAAACAAATCTTTTTATTACAAATATAATTTTAATTTTTTCTTTCAAAAATTTGAACAAATAGACAATTTGTTATGAATATTAGAAGTGGATGTTCATATAACAAATAAGTTAATGGGTCATACTATTAGACTATTGGTGTTGTTCCATAAGTTGTTTTTCTCTATAAATAGAGCTAACATGTAACATACTTCTACACACGTGAGAATAATAGATTGCACTATTCTCTCTTCCTTCTCTCTACTTCTCTCTATTCTTATTATTATTCTATGAGTTTTATAACACGTTTTCAGCACCATGCTCTAATCAACAGATAAGTTATACTAACTTGGATCTTACACATTATAATATCTAAAGCACTAAATGTGAAAACCATCTGATCTATTTTCCTTTTATTGTTCTAAGCAATTTTGTATTCTTACTCTTTACTGTGTTTATTTGCATTTGTCTGAGCAGGCACTTCTCTCAAACTAACCAATATCTTGTGCAAAGGGGGATTGATCCCATAGATCGGCAACTATAATTTCTATGTAGAGTTCAAGTGCACTTTTGAGCCTGTTTTCCTTGATGCATAAATGGTTCTGTAGATTCCAAATCACCAAGAAAAGTGGTGCTTTTGGTCTGATGTGTTGTAGCCTTTGTATATTTTGCAGTACTATATACTACTGTATACTAGTAGCACTTTTGCATAATGATGTTCTCGGATCCTGAATTGATTTCGTGAATTATTCATGTGCTGTCTTGATATCAACAAATATTTTACTTATAGTGGATATTAATAAAAAAAGGTATTATCAATGTTTCAACAAACATTTCGTTTGGATATATTCTTCAACTAATCAACTTGGTTGTATTACTGATGCGATTTGAGTTTGTTTGTGGAAGCACATTAGCATGTATTCTCCATTTATAATATTTATTTTTATCCGTGTATTATATTTATACTAGTAGCACTTGATTGTCCACGAGATATCAATCAATTTTTTTTAAAACTTTATTCTTTAAATAAGATAATAAATAGAAGTGAATTCAAAAAAATTTAAAAAAAATTGTAAGAAATATAATATAAATATATGTCCAGTTTTTTTTTCTTTATGTTTTAAAAAGTGCAACAATCCTTTATATTTATATTTATACTTTTAATCAAAATCAAAATTTAATAGAAAAATATCCTTCATAATTTTTAAACTTAGCGCAATAAATAAAGCATAAATACGAACACATGAGTGTCCGTTTTTTGCTAATAAACTATAAATATAAATTACAAATGTTTGACAAAAAAATACTTCAAGTTTCGTTAATAAATTTAGATGATTAATTTAGCTTAATAAATATAAGGGTCATGTTAACCAGTACTCACGGTGCACCAGTTAAGCAGCTAAAAATAGAAAGAAAAAAACAAAGTCAGCATTGAAAGCAACATTTTTTCAAGTTTCAAAAAATAAAATACACAATTTTTTGAAAAAACATTTTCTTTTATAATTCTTTAACTAATGTCCCGGGAGAACTGGTTAACATTTCCCTAAATATAATAAAATGTTATAACTTACCAATCATTGTATGATCACAATTAACTACGGTTCTCCATTGTTAGTGCTTTGGGGGCGTTTCGCCTATATACGGCATACACCTTCCCTTGTTTTCAGCTGTTTTTAGGTAACTAGGTGCTTTTTGTTTTAATTATGCTTTAAATAACATTGGTTGTTCCCCAAAAAATAATAATATGATTTTCAAGTATTTAAGTATTTTTTTGATATGATATGTTTAAGTATTGAACATCAACTTCTTTTAAAATATTAATAATTTTAAGAAATGTTAACCGTAAACTGAATTGTGTTAACCATATAATAACAGAAATGATAACTAAACACACATTTTTAGATACAATAAAGATATCATGGATAATTTGGACTTTTTAACATTAAAGTAGGGGCATTGATGTAAATACACCACACCTCTATTCTTATTCCCTTTCACAAAGCTCATTCTCCCACCACCCTCTCAACCACACCATCCTTCCCGTCGTCGTCCTCACAACCACCGTCCTCCCCTATTTTTCATCTATTCGTGTACCTTTTCTCTCTTTTCACCATCCTTTTTGCCGCCACGGTCGTCCACGCTTCCGTCAAGCACCGACCACCGTCTCTCCCAGATCTAGATCTCACGTCACCGACAACATCTTCTCCTTCACGTCGCCGGAGATCTGATCACGTCTTTCGAGATCCATTTAGCCGCTGTCGTCCAATACTCATTATGTTTTCCCATTCTCTCTGATATATCTCTCTGTTATTGAGGGAAAATTGAAATTGAAGAGAGAGATGCAATATTGGGAGAGCAGGAGTTGCAGAATAGGGGAGAGAAAGATGAAGAGGGGAAGAAAAAAGAAAAAAAAAGGAAAATATTGTATAATTATACGGTGGTGTCTATATTGTGTATAAGGAAGTGTGTCCATTTATCATTTATGTATAATAATGGGTCATGCTAACTTGTACATTTAAGACACATGTTAAGCAACTTAAAAAAAACTATTTTGCATCGAAAAACATATTATATCAAATTTTAAGTAGTTGAATGCACAAACTTTTAATACGTAGAATTATAATGAGTTCTTTAACGTGTGCACTTTAAGGCACAAGTTAACACTGACCTATAATAATTTATTGTTGGATTTAAACTCAAAATTTGTGTCAAAATATCATTTCAAAATCCATCATTGTTATTGTTCCCCTAAAAAAAAACATTAATGTTTGGAACTTATATAAAGCTACTTTACATAGTTTCCCGCCACACTAGACCCGCCATTTCAAAGCTTCTCTTGGGAATCGAAAATGGCTTCCGCATCCTCCAAAACCCTAATCGACATTTTTGGACGAGCTTCAAAGCGCATGAAACCCACTCTCTGCAAATCCGAAGATAACACAAATTCCTCCTCCACCCTCTCCATTGAGCAAAAATCGCGAATCGAACACAACAAAAACCTCGCTTTGTCCAGAAAGAACCGCAAAATCTGCATCGAAAGGGTTTCCAAACACAAAGGTATGTTAAATTTGTTAAAAAACGTAGCTTTACAGTAAAAAAACGTTCTTTTATTTCTTCTAATGGTATTGTTTTATCGGAATCTTTAGCTTCGGGTTGCGTGAAACTAGAGGAGTTGTTGGTTGAGGAATCGTGGTTGGAAGCTTTACCTGGTGAATTTCAGAAAGATTATGCAGTTAATCTTTCTAAGTTCGTTGAAACGGAGATTTGTAAGGATGATTATGTATATCCTCCTCAGCATTTGATTTTCAATGCTCTTAATACTACCCCTTTTCAATCTGTTAAGGTTGTGATCCTTGGCCAGGTTTGTGGATTTCGATTTGGATTTGAAATTTATGCCCCTAATTTGGGCATGTTTGGATTAACTTATTTGAACTTATCTACTGGCATAAGCGTTTGTTAGACTGATTGAGAGAATTTATGAAAACAGCTTATGACATGTTCTTAAGTTGTTTTCAACTTATTTTCATAAGCTCTTCAAGATAGCTTATGCAATTTGTTTATAGCTTATACAAAAACAATATAACTTTATTTTATCTTTTGCTATAGAACTTGCAAGCGCTTATGCTATAAGCTGAAGATAAGTTGGCTATCCAAACAAGGCCTAAATCTCTTTCTTTTACTTCACTGGTTTTGGTTTTGGTTTATTTTAGGACCCTTATCATGGACCTGGTCAAGCAATGGGACTTTCATTCTCGGTTCCCGAAGGAGTCAAAGTTCCATCTAGTTTGGTAAATATATTTAAGGAGCTTAAGCAAGACCTTGGTTGTTCGATTCCCTCTCATGGTAATCTTGAAAAATGGGCTGTGCAGGTATGTGTTGATATGCTACCCTTAGGACTTCAACTTTGTTTTGTTGCATTTTATGTTTTAATGGTGTATTGTTCTTTTTTTCAAATGTGTTTTTCCACAAGGCACTTATTGGGGTTGTATGGCAAACATTTGTTTTAAACATTTCAACTTAGACCTGAGTAAGTATACTTATTGAACCGGGTTAATAATGAACCAAGTGGAAAAACGTTTCTTTTATTTATATTTACAAAGATTGCAATATGGCACTAAAATGGAGGCTTTCTAAGATTGCAATTAGAATTAGCCGTTTGCTATGTCTATTTTGTGATAAGTTGAGCAAGGTAAGAGAGGTTTTTGGTGTGGTGGAGGGATTGAGGAGGTGGGATTTGAGATGGTGTGGGGAGTTATATCAAGGGGAGAAGGAATCTTTGTGTGAATTGAGGAGGTTGCTAGAAAATGTGGGGTTAAAAGATAATAATGAGGAAGATAAATGGGTTTGGATGGATGTATCTACAAACTTTTATTCGGTAAGTAGCTCATATAAGGTGCTCATGTCGTGAAGCTCAAATATGGCTAATGCAAAGTATGCAAGGGCTTTGTATAAGACTATTCCCTCCGATGTCTCCTTGCTTGCTTGGAGATTGTTTGAAAACAAAGTTGCTACAAAGGACAATATTTGTAAGAGATGAGTTTTTAATCAAAATATGATTCATTGTGTTGTTGGTTTTGGTGGAGAGGAATCTGTAGCTCATCTTTTTTTTTTTGGTGTCAGATGTTTGCTAGTGTTTGGCATGCAATATGTAAGTGGATCGGAGTTTGCTTGGCCATGCATCATGAAGAGATTGAGCACTTTGACTAATTTGCCGGGTTGATCGGTAGACAGAGAGTGTTTCATTATCATGTACAGAGTGTTTGGTTCGCTTGTATTTGGGTTATTTGGAAGGCGAGAAATGGCAATATCTTTCACAATAATGATGTGATATTGGAAAACTTAGTGAACGAAATAAAAAAATTATTTTAGAATTGGTTGAAATTTAAATTGAATAGCATCAATTACTCTATCTCTAAATGGTGCTTGAATCCAAGGCTTTGTCTTGGCCTGATTGAATAAACTAGTTGAGTCAAATGTAAGGGCAGTCTGATTTTATTTTTAAGGAGCTTGGTTCCAATGTGTTTTGCTGTGTCGATTTTGACTTCATGTGAGTCTCAGGTTTTAGGTTTTACTGTCTGGATGGATAGAATAGATTCTTAAGGTGGACTGGTTTTTGTTGACGTGCTGGTATTTTTTGTAGGGATCTTCAGGCTGTGTTTTACTTTGATTTGGTCTTAGGTGCCTAATTTATTATGGTGGTGTGGTTTTTTTAGAGGTTTAGTTGTGTGATTATACATTGGGTGCTAGTTTGTTGCTTGAAGTGGTTTTAGTGTCAGGTTGTGGTGGGCTTAGACAAGGGGTCATAGTTTGGTTGTCTGCATAATTTTGCAGGTGGGGTGGTGGCTTCAGTTGGCTGGGTACTGGGTGGGTTAGAAGGATTTGATGGGCTCATGTCTTGGAATTGCGGTCATCTTTGGATATTTGAGTCTTGTTTCAGTGATGTTATTTTTGCTGTATTGTGTTGGGGTATATAATTTTTTTATTGTACTCTTCCATCGTGTTATTGCTTAATAAAATTCCTGTCTTTGCAAAAAAATGAGTACTATACTCAGTGCTCGGATGGTTAAGTTAAAAAAGTGAAATTTTTTAGATTGTTTAGAAGCTACTAAAAAACTGTTGATCGAGTATTTTGATTATTTGATATCATGGTTCTTGAAAGAAGCTTAGCCAGACATTTCATGCTTCAATATATTTCTTTTTGCAATAAACGCGATTTCATTGAATGGCCTCAATCTGCTGTAAGAAATTATCCATAACCAGATGTACTAAAATGACGAATTTGTGATTTATAGACTTGTTTACATTGAGCAGTTAAAGCATACAGGCTAAGTGAACATATTTATTCTTTACCACTGTCTACCAGATACTCTATCATGGAAGACTATCATGTTTTTACAAAATAATGATGACAACAATTGTGCCCAGTATATATTCTCAACTTTTTATTGAACAGTAATATAGGTTTCTTATGAAGTTAGGCAAGTTTCTGTCCTAAATATAAAGGGATTTTCCTCTAACTCATTGACTCATTGTAGCAGATTATTTAACATGTTAGTGGATGACTTTAATTAGTAGTTGTTTTTATAAAATATTCCCTGACCAAAGTTTTAACTTAATTTCAGGGCGTTCTCTTACTGAATGCTGTTCTAACAGGTTAGATATTTACATTTTTTTGAACTTCTAATTAAGAGTATTGGTGACTTAAAATTGATACATAAACTTTTTTTTCATCATTACGTACATCAGCTAGTATGGAGGTGACCCTCACTATGTTTGGTGTATTATGCTTGTATACTAGTATTTTGTAACTAGCTTTCAATTCAGTCAGGAAGCACCAAGCAAATT
>Ga0099826_10001822_pt1 | contig 13246 bp, 9 predicted proteins | sample Mtrugardesep15_FD_76830 | JGI IMG/M metagenome (GOLD analysis project Ga0099826, IMG submission 76830) | Root nodule microbial communities of legume samples collected from California, USA - M. trunc garden sep15 | ecosystem: Host-associated > Plants > Roots > Nodule | place: USA: California... | reverse complement strand
CCCACCTTCAAATACAGCTAGAAGGTGCACATCAAAAGCAAACAATAAACTTTGTTTCATCCATTATTTTTGAACTAAGAGCATTATGAATTTGTCAACACAAAGAAGACTAATAACAGTCATAATACATCAAAAAGTTTTTCCCTCCAAAATAACAGGATATTCGGAAACTGTACTGTTGAAGGGCCGTTGATATGTGGCAAGCTTTAAATCTAATGACCAGTTCAGAAGTTTCTAATTTCTTAAATATCAAAAAATGAGAAACGCGTAACATAGATGTCACATAGTCATCCCATTCAACATGGTGGATGACTGTGGAAAATGTGTCTGAAACCTGAAATGTGTCTAAAACTTGAAACGTGTAAAATTGTTTCATGGCTCCGGCTGCATGTTCTCACATTCTTCTCGAATTTTCTGGAAAAGAACAGTGGACAAATATCTTTCACCAAAGCTTGGGAATACAACCTGCAATTTATAAAAATTGTGGGTATTAAAATGTAAATAGAGTATTTTAATTCTGAAAATTGGAAATTTTATGAAACTTTTAAGAGTAAAAAATATCAGGCTGATATTATCATGAAAATAACATAATATAATGAGATATAGGCTGAAGGAGACATATAATCCGCTCTACAAATGTTCCAATCCATAATTTTATTTTATTTTGTAATGAGGAATTAAGCATACCCCAATAAGCTTTCCCTCATTTTCAGGCCTCTTTGCAACCTGCAATGCAGCTGCAGCAGCAGCACCTGAAGAAATTCCCACCTGTTTTCCAATGGTAAGAATGTAAGGATCAAAGTATAAAGCCAACATATGTGAAATCTTCATTTGGTTCAGAATTAAGTTGTCATAAGATTTGAAGCTAGCTGATTGATACGAACCAGTAGAAAATAACAAACAGGCCATATGATAGGGATTTGGGGATTATGGGATGTCAAAGTCATGCATCAAATTCAAATAGTATGGGATGTTTGGTGGAGTATTTAACTGGTTTAGTTCTTCCCCCTTGATAGTTAGCCTTTAAGGGAGGGAAGGTTCCCCAGTGCTTGGATACTTATCAACAGCTAATAAAGATACAAAAGTAATAAAGATACAAAAGTTCTTATGCCCTTGATAATGTTCTAATACGATCTTGTGCTGTTGTGCAAATGATTGTTGCGACTTGCGAGCTACTTTAAGGGAGGGAAGATTCCCGAGGTGCTTGGATACATATCAACAGCTAATGAAGATACAGAAGTTCTTATGCCCTTCATTATGCTTTAATATGTTATTGTGCATGATTATTTCAAACTGCTTTAGCATGTCTTGTAACTGTGTAAGTGCGCATGATATGGGCACCAGAACACTTTAAGAAATGCAAGTCACGTAAATAGATAAAAAGATCAACATAAAACACTAACCAGCAAGCCTTCCTGGAGTGCTATTTGCTTTGTAGTTTCAATAGCTTCATCACTGGATATCTGCCAAATCAAGAGAGGGGAGTTAATTACAGTACACAATTAGAATATAGAATTAGTTATCCTTGTATCAGTTAACCTGATTTCAGTTTAACCAACTTCATTCTAACTGTCTGTGCACAATTAGTATACAATTATTATTACACAATTAGTTTTAGCGCTTACTGTACTCAAGTTAGTTAGATAACAGAAACAGTTTCTGTTCGCTATAAAAATACTCAACTTGTATCTGATATGAACTTACTCAAATAACAATTACTTGCTTTTTTTTCTCACATCTCTCTTTTCTCTTGAATTCTAACAAGTAGAGACCAAGAAAATATTGGCATTTTCTATTTATCCTGGTCAGGTAGTCCCTGTAGCACATTCATGAAAAATAGTCTACTGAAACTAACTTCAAATGCGGAGTGCCGGTCTTGAGTTAGGAAAAGAGTGGCAACCACCAGAATTTAGAAAGCTTCAGTGTATGAACAAATGTTCATTATTGACCAAGATAGTGTGTCTGTGCAGTTAGACATAGCAATGCTTATAGAGGACAGGTAACAGGCAACAACAACCGAAACCTAATGCCTACATGTACTTTGCAGAGTCTATTTTTGTCAACTGAAGATATTCTCTAATGTGTGAAAAAAAACAAAAACAAAAAAACTATTTGTATGTAGACTAACTAGCGCACACGGTGTGCATGTGAGACAATCAGAAGAAAATGTCTTCGTAAATACGAGTAATGCATTGAATTATAACATAAAATAACACAGCAAAGCACAAGAACAGACCGCTATAACTTCATCAAGCACGTCTTCATCCAAATTCCTGGGCACAAAACCAGCCCCAATACCCTGAATTTTGTGAGGTCCTGTGGTTTAGCAGAAAAAGGAAATAGATAAAGCTCTTTTGAAAAAATAAAAATTAAGATATAGAACTTGGATTTGGTACTTATTATTTCTTACCTGGCTTTCCACCTGAAAGTATGTTGCTTTCGAGAGGCTCTACACCAATAACCTGATACATAAAAAAGAAATTTTTAATGGAAACCAACTAGGAAGAAAGCTTCCCTAGATATAAAAGGGTGTTGTTAACCGGTGCCCCCGGGGCACTGGTTAAGAAGATAAAAGTAGACAGAAAAGATATAATTTGCATTGAAAAGAGCAAATTTTTAACTTTTAAAATATAGAATACACAATTTCCAAGGAAATATTTCCTTTTATAATTTTTTAACCAGTGCCCCGGGGGCACCAGTTAACATTTCCCTTAAATTATACTGCAAGGGATAAGACATGACCAGTATATGGAGTACAAAGATCCATTTACACCAAGTATTTAGGAGGTATTACCTCGTCTTAACTGATATTAAAAGACACCCATGGTTTTCCGATGGCATTGAGAATGATTTACCTGTACTTTTGAATTTTGTTGTTTTAGGAATCGACCAGTTCCAGAAATAGTTCCACCAGTTCCAATCCCTGCAACTAAAATATCTATTTTGCCTCTTGTATCTTCCCATATCTCTGGCCCAGTTGTCTCAAAATGTATCTGCACAGATGAACCGAATTTCATAAATTATGCCACACTGCAGTTCACCATGCTAGAAGTAGAACTCTATCAGTGACATGTCCATCATCTCGAACTCAACTGAATGCAAAGGGGATAAACAAATAAACTAAATACCTAAGGAACTAAAATTCCCCACACAAATTAAAAATAAACTAGGTGACTTGGTATGTTTGGGGAAACTAGAGGCTAGAGCTATAAGCATTTTGTTGTTGCAAGTTTGGGTGCTTTGGTCAGAAAATGGAGGACAAAGTGGGGGTGGCAGTAGGCTGATATGCTTTTATATGGTGCCTTTAGCAGGACTGATGTGCATGAATCTTTAAGAGAAAATCTCTTTGCCTAACCTAGAGTCCTAGACTTTGTGACTTCGGTTTGAAGCATGGGTTTTAACTCAAATAAAAGAAGAATAAATTATCAATACCGATTTTTTCAATTACATGGGATTTGTGCACTCAAGTCAAGATAGACTTAGATGTTGCCATTTACCTTGGGATTTGAAGGATTGTCAAATTGTTGAAGCATGTATGCATCAGGTGTACTTTTTACAATTTCTTCAGCTTTTTGAACTGCTCCATTCATACCCTTCGCAGCCTCAGTCAAAACAAGCTCAGCTCCAAATGCTTTCAAAAGAACTCGTCTTTCCAAACTCATGGAAGCAGGCATCGTCAAAATTAGTTTATATCCTTTAGAAGCTGCTATAAAGGCAAGACCAATTCCTGTGTTCCCACTAGTAGGTTCCACCAAAACACTCTGAAGTGTATACCAGAAACAAGTTAACTAAGAATGATAAAAAAGGGATTGAAGCAACATTAAATTTATCCATCCACAATTAATCTGCAAGAAAAGAAATCACATCACAGTCTAACTAGCTCCCATTAAGTCTACATTGTTCTTTTCCAAAAGAACCGTATAATGCTCACACATAGATGCAGGTGCAGCATAAAAGAAAAGGAAATCAATTGTTGCATTACATCCCAAAGCAAAGAGTGTGATAGAATCAAAAAATTCAGCGATGAAATCTGCATATTATTTATATGGGAAAGGTGAGTTCAGAGGCTCTACAATTATGGGATAACAATGTCAGAGTCAGAGACTCCTACCAGTACAAGAGAGATATTCTCTCCTAACAAACTCACTAGAAAAAAATCATGAATGAACTCCACTACCCATTCCCTCTCTCTTATGAGTATCAAAAGATAACATGCCAGGTGATAATACAACAATTTATTGCCAATAGTCACACGTCCCACTTTTTTTTCCCGATAATTTACTTAAACTCTGATTAGGTCGTATAAACTCCTGCAACACTAAAATTCCATATATGCAGTTTGCACCATCCCCACCTAGTGGGAAAAGGCTAGGTTATTGTTGTATATGCAGTTTTACTATAAAAACATAGCATACTCCATTGCAGTGAGCAGAATCTCTTGACAAAAAGCATGTAAATTGATGGATTTGTCCTTAACAACAACAACCAAGCTTTATCCCGCTAAGTGGGGATGGCTACATGGATCAAATTACGCCATAATGTTCTATCCAAAACCATATTTGGATCCAACTCATTAACATCATAATGAATTTGTCCTTGTTTAAGAGAATTTTTGCCGTGAAGAGAAAAAATGATTGTAGATATATAACTCATTTTTGTTTGAATATGCACAAAGTAACTAACAATACACACGGGGATTAGTTGAAAACTGGGAAGCTATAATATGAAGGTGCAGCACAGGACAAGAGTACAGATATGTAATACACTGTGTTAAGTACAGCTACTATTTCTACACTCTCTAATATCTACCCGAGAACATTAAAATGAACAATTTCATGCAACAATTGAAATCAGAAGCAGTAAAAAACAAATTACCTTCCCAGGTGTTATGGCTCCTTTCTTCTCAGCATCAAGTATCATACTATAACCTATCCTGCAAGAGAACAAATCAAAAGCAATAAAAAAACAAATTAGAGGTATAATGAACATCTTATATGCATACTTATGTGGACATGTACCAAAGCCCTGTTTGGATAAACAGCTTGACTAAGCGATTATCATATAAGTTTTTATATATAAGCTAAAATAAAGTCAAATTGTTATTCATATACAGTATTTTTTTTTTTTTCATAAGCTATCGTCGAGAGCATAAGGAAATAAACAAAAAACAGTTTACGGACATATCATAAGTTGTTTCCATAAGCGCTCCCAAACAATCTCACAAAAAAAACATACCCTATTGCAAAACCAGCAAATAAAAAACAAAAACAGAGAATTTTTCACCTGTCTTTGACACTACAACATGGCTCCATAATCTCAAGCTTAGCAGCAATATTAGCAACTGAACCCTTAGCGATGCTATTCAGATAAACCATTGGTGTTTTTCCTATGAGCTGCAGCAAAAAAAAAAATGGAGATTCATCATTGAATTGAATGCTTAATTCTGACGCACAAACAAATAACAAAAACAACAGAGTGAAACAAACCTGAGTAACATCCTCGGCAATGTTGAGACCTTCGATGGCGGTTTGGGAATTGACGGAGACGGCCTTGCATAGAACGGGGGAAGAGATTCTGGTGGAGATGGAACGGGGGGAGATAGCGAATCGGAGTGATGAGGTAGGAGTACTGCGGGTTAAGTAGTGAAGAGTGGGGGTGCGAGAAGTAAAAGTCAATGAGTTAATTAGGGAAGTAGAAGCCATTGTTGTTCTTTCAGACTTCAGACCACAGAGAAATTTTGGGAGGAGATTATGTTTAGAGTTGAGACGAAACTTTGATTTGTCGTGTCGTATAAAGAATAGTCACATGCTCACAGCTACGCACAATACGCACTATCCTTTTTCGATTAGTCCTACAATTGTGGATTGTGGACTCCACGATATTAGTCAGTATCCTTACGAGAGTCCAAGGGGCAATCAGAACAAACGGCAAAACCAGGGAAGGGTTAGATTTATTTCTTTTCTTTTTAGACCATAATTGTTCTTAAGGTAAAATAGAGCATATGATAATTGGTCTTTAAATTTTTGAAACATCAAAATAGGCCTCGATTTTGTTATTCGCATTTCATTCATTCATTCTTAACTTTAAACGTTATATATGATAATGTGCCACATGATGTGATAGTTTATGTAGATTTTAAATAATCTTCTTGCAATGTGGACCGAAATGATAATAAGTTTATATTAATTTCTAAAACTAATCACCCTAAGTAACTTCTCTATTTCCTTCCCTTGGCTATGACGTTTAACTAATAAACAAGTCTACTTTCTACCCTACTTATATTTGTCTCATTCTAAAAAAACTTAAAGCAGCAGGTGATTTTCAATCTATTTCATTTTGCAATGTCTTTTCAAAATAATTACAAAAACAATTGAATTAGGTTGAAATCTGATTCTTTCGATATCATTTGAAAAAATTTAAAGCGTTTTTGTTCTTGAACGGTTAATCGCTAATTTATACTTTAAATATAAATCATCTCATAATATAAGAATATTGATTTATTTCATTATTATAGTAAATACAATCTATGTACATATAATATCATATAAGATATATACATAAACTGTATATAGTAAACCCACCCTTAAACGTTTAACGGTGGGATTAGGCTAAGTTGAGATAGGTTTTGCACGACCTGAGTTTGGCATGTCAAAAAAAATTAAGGTCTAAACTTGGCATGCGGGATGCCATAAGTTTGTTTTCTATGTCTGATATGGTATGTTAGCCTACTTAAAAACATATTTGACATTAACTTCTTTAAATAAATAATAGGCTTAAATATATTTTTGATTCATATAAATATATCAACTTTTAATTTTAGTTCCTCTAAAATTTCCCTTTGACTATTAGTCCCTACAATTTTTTCAATCACCACTTTTACTCCCTAATTTTAATTCAACTCAAATGTAGTCTTTGTATTTTCTAATGAAATTGTGCAGAAATGTGTATAATATTATAAAAACTCCTCCCCAAAAGATAGAATTTATTAACAAAACAAAAATTAAATATGAATTTTTTTTGACAATATTAAATATGAATTTTTAACTGTCAAAAATATATAAATTTATATTTAATTTGTGTTTCGTTAGACAATTCTAATTTTTTTTGTAAGAGATTTTTATAATATTATAAACTTTTATGCAAAATTTTATTCAAAAATATGAATTTTACACATGGGTTTACTTGAAAGGTGAGACCAAAAGTGAAAATGAAAAACGTTTGAAGGGTTAAAAATCGAAGAAATTTTTTAGAGGGACTAAAGCAAAAAAGTTATTATATTTATAGGGATCAAAAACGTATTTAACCCTAAATAATATGATCTAAGTTTAAATAGACCGACAAACTAATAGATTAATGTTATTGAACTCTCTATTGATATTTAACATGAATTTTTAAAGAATTTAACCATATCTTATATCATAATTTAATTCTAATATATAATAATACATTTAAATATGCGAAAAATAAATGTATACTAATAAACGTATTTATTAATAATATTGTTCATACTTACTTAAGTAGGTCGGCCTGATAGGTCTAAAAAGTTTTTTTTATGACCTGTGACTTGACATTTTTAGTTAAATAAACTCTTAAAAGAACCTAAGTCTTCTCTATTTATTAAAAAAGTTTGTTCTAACATGTTGTAAGGTAGACCATAAACTTGTGTATACCGACTTAACCTATTTTCATACATACCTACATCTTTCGTTACATGCAAAATAATAATTATAACATGTATTTCCTCTAGTCTTCAAATTCATTTTTTAAATTCATTTATTAATGATGTATATAGTCGGTAATATAGACTAAATACATGATTTATTAAATAAATATAAAAAATGAATTTTGTTTTATAATAAAGATATCAAATTATATTTGACGAGGTCAAACATAATTATAAAAAAAATAGAAGTTAATACAACAAAATATCATAATAATATGATAAATAGATAATGACTAAATCGTATTTTTGGTCCCTTAACTATTTAGGTAGTATTAGTTTGGTCTCTAACTAAAATTTGATTTATTTTGGTCCCTTAACTTCTCTCTGTTATACATTTTGGTCCTTTTCGTTAGTTTTAATTCAAAAACGTTATGTTTTTTTCATCTTCTTGTCCTCTTTTTCATCTTCATATCATCTCCATCAACATTCAACAACAAGAATCTCAGAAAAAATTCAGAAGAAAATGAAAAAAATCTAACGTTTTTAAATTAAAACTAACGAAAAGGACTAAAATATATAATGGAGAGAAGTTAAAGGACCAAAAAGATAATTTAGCCAATATATAATCCTAACCTTTATTTTAAAAAAAAATCCTAACCTCAAAAAAAAAAGTCACAACATCAACAAAAAAAGATAAATAGATAATCATTTCGTCCAAAATGGAAATACTATAATAATGAAAATCACAGAAATCAAGCAATTTCCTCCAAAATTTTCTGGAAATAAACGAGTCTGGTTAAAACGGTGAAGCACTTATTTCCGTTAATCCAAACTCCTACATTTGCAACGAACTCAACTCCTCTCAACAGCTAAACAACCATAACAGCTCTCAAATCGGCATCAAAATCCATTTTACGAGTGGTTTCATCATCGTTAACCGATGGAATCACAAGGTAACAACAACTTCACTTCTCAATCAAAATCGCTTATACCAACTTAATTTCACCGCGCTTATTCCTCTTTCTTTTTTTTTCTTTTTTTTCAGGTGGATTACGAGATACATCAGTTGTAGTCGTAACGCTAGATTCCGACGAAGTTTACATAATCGTAAGCATAAGCACACGAACGGATACACAAATTCTCTACGTAGATCCAACCACCGGAATCCTCCGCCACGAAGCGAAACGAGGATTCGATCTATTCAATTCACAAAAAGAAGCTTACGAATTCGTTACCAATGGATCGCGAAGCGGTTGCAAGAGTAGGATTCTCGGTAGAGCTATATTAGGTTATGCTGCGTTAGGGAATTTCGCTTTTCTTCTAATCGCGACGAGGTTGATCGCGAGTATTCCGAATTTGCCTGGTGGAGGTTGCGTTTATACGGTGGGGGAGAGTCAGTGGATTAAGATTCCGTTGCAAAATGCACAGGTGCAGGGGAAAGGTGAGGTGAAGAATGTTATGGAGCTACTAGAGCTTGATATTGATGGTAAGCATTATTTCTGTGAGACGAGGGATATTACTCGTCCGTTTCCCAGTAGAATGGCGGTTAATCAGCCTGATCCGGAGTTTGTTTGGAATGCGTGGTTTTCTACCCCGTTTGTTAATGTTGGATTGGCTACACATTGTGTTAATCTCTTGCAGGTTTTGTGATTTCTTCTATTTACATTTCAATCTACATGCATAAATGATATATGTTCGGTTCTGATTCACTTATTTGAGTTTATTTACTCGTTTAAGCACTTGTGAGTTGTGACTCTGTTTGTTAGAGCTTATAAAAATTGCTTACGAGAAAACTTATAGCTTATTTGAAAATAATGCGATATATTTGTTGTTATATAATAGCTTATACTTGTACGTAAGCACTTGAAGAATAAAAGTTTATGCTATAAGTGCTTAATTAAGTTGTTTATCCAAACAGGACCATAATGCATAATTAGTCTTTAAAATACTACTACATTACTTGTTAATCCTAGCATATTATGTTACTTGCGACATTGCTTAAGTTCTTGTCACCTTGTTGATAAGTTCGTTGTACTGGAGTTGGAGTTGTCAGCTAGATAATTAATTAGTTCATCCAAACTTTTTGGGATTAGGGTAACGAGCAACATCTTTAGGTAAGGAAGTTATTTATTTAGGGCATGTTTGGATTGTCCTATTTTAGCTTATCCACCGACATAACCATTTGTGAGACTGTTTGAGAAAGCTTACGGAACAGCTTGAAACAGCTTATGACAAGTTGACAACTCATTTCCATTATCTCTACTTGATAGCTCATGTAAACACCTTATAACTTATTTCAAAACAATTTGTTTTTATTTAATCTTTTGTTATAGAAATAGCTTGTACATAAGCACTTAATTAAGCTGTTTATCCAAAGAGGGCCTTACTCATTCATATTCTCTGTTGCTGCTGCTAAATATTGATATGATGATAACTGTAGCTCTGGAGATGGACAATATGATTCATGTGCTTTATGGAAGGTTTAGGATACGTTGTTTGTTAGTTTTGTCTTGGTTATTAATTTTATTTTTTTGCTGTTATCTTATCTTCTGTCTGACATTTTTTATGTACAACTGAAAGCTCCTTGTAGTTATTTCTTGATAATTTTTTATAGCAATATTTTACCAAAGACCATTCATATATAGCAATTAAGATGTGAAATTTACATGATTATTCTGTTGTCTCACTTGGTCTTGATGTGTAGGGGTTTGCAGAATGTCGAAGTTTTGGAAGTTCAGGTCAGCTAGAAGGTGTTGTTGCTCTTACAGCTCGTAGGAGCAGGTTACACCCTGGTACTCGATACTTGGCGAGGGGGCTAAATTCATGTTTCAGTACAGGTAAGAAACCTATTATCAACTCTTGAGCTTAGTCTTTTCATCTTATGGTTATTTGAGTAATTAACCTATTAAATTAGCAACCATAGTCAGGCGATCACGCTAAAGGAGATCATTTACCTTAACTTAATTTTGTTTGATTATAATTTGCCAACTTAAGCTTTGAACTTTAAAAGTATTCAGTTATTCATTACGGTTTCAGTTGCTCTACTCCATTTTGCTTGTTTGGGTTTTTACAAATTACAACATAATTTCCTTTTGCTTCCTACTGACGTGCATTAATATCTTTCTTCATTTCCCCGAATCAGGAAAGGACTATCAATCACTTAGTTCATCCTAATTCCTTTCGCACTATTTACTTCCTGCATCACGCTAATCACTTCACTCTACTAACTTCATGTTTCACTCTAATTCATTGTGACAGGAAATGAAGTGGAATGCGAGCAACTCGTATGGGTCCCTAAAAGAGCCGGTCAAAGTGTACCTTTCAACACATATGTGTGGCGAAGAGGAACAATTCCTATCTGGTGGGGTGCAGAACTGAAAATCACTGCTGCAGAAGCTGAAATTTATGTTTCAGACTGTGATCCTTATAAAGGAAGTGTGCAATATTATGAAAGACTGAGTAAGAGATACGATACTCGGAATCTAAATATACGAGCTGGCGAGACTTCAAACCGAAAAGCTTTGGTTCCTATAGTATGCATTAACTTGCTTCGAAATGCGGAAGGAAAGTCAGAGTGTATTTTGGTTCAGCATTTTGAAGAGTCTTTAAACTTTATTAGATCGACTGGGAAGCTCCCCAATACCCGGGTCCATTTGATAAATTATGACTGGCATGCCAGTGTAAAATTAAAAGGTGAACAACAAACAATTGAAGGGTTGTGGAGACTTCTAAAAGCACCCACTATATCCATAGGCATATCTGAAGGAGATTACTTGCCTTCACGACAACGGATAAATGACTGCAGAGGTGAAGTCATCTGCAATGATGATTTTGTAGGTGCATTCTGCTTAAGAACACATCAAAATGGGACTGTTCGTTTTAATTGTGCTGATTCTTTGGACAGGACCAATGCTGCTAGTTTTTTTGGTTGCCTCCAAGTCTTCATGGAGCAATGTAGACGGCTGGGAATATCACTTGATAGCGATGGCGCACTTGGTTATCATTCAATGAATAATAACTATGGTGGATATACTGCTCCACTGCCACCTGGATGGGAGAAGCGATCTGATGCAGTGACCGGAAAAACATATTTTATTGACCATAATACTAGAACCACCACATGGATGCATCCATGTCCTGATAAACCGTGGAAGAGACTTGATATGGCATTTGAGGAGTTTAAGAGATCAACAATTTTGTCTCCTGTATCTCAACTAGCTGACCTTTTTCTACTTGCTGGGGATATTCATGCAACTCTTTACACTGGGTCTAAAGCAATGCACAGCCAAATACTTAACATATTCAATGAAGATACAGGAAAGTTTAAACAGTTTTCTGCTGCACAGAATATGAAAATCACTCTGCAAAGAAGATATAAGAATGCAATTGTGGATAGCTCTCGTCAAAAGCAATTGGAAATGTTTCTCGGAATGAGGCTTTTCAAGCATCTTCCATCAATTTCTCTTCAACCTCTACATGTATGTGAGTTGTCAACTGTCAAAGTAAACTGAATGATGGCTTTCTGTTTCTTTTTCATACATCGAGTACCTAGCAATTGCAGTTTCATAATTTTCATGTTAGTTACTCCATCGCGTCCTATTTCTCTTCTAAGAACTCATTAATTTATGTCACATCTCTCTCTCTCTCTCTCTCTCTCTCTCTCATTTTTGTTTCTTTATGTATGCTTCTTGAGGATTTCACTGCAAACTGTTGACTTGTAAAGCCAATTAGTACGTTAGTAGTTTTAATGTTTGAACATTTAAAACCCGAGGTTTTCAATGGAGCAGTTGGTGATAACTGAGCTATCTGGTTATCATAGGTACCATCTCGGCCACCTGGTTTCGTTCTCAAGCCAGTTGCTAACTTATTTCCTATTTCTGGTGGTGAAGCTAGTCTTCTGAGTTTCAAGGGGAAAAACGTTGTCTGGGTATGTTAAATATTTCATCTTATTTGAAAGAAACTCCTAAACTACTTATAAATGTTCTCTCATCTTACATAATTGTATACCCTCTCCTTACACAGATTTCTCCACAGTCTACTGATGTAGTTGAAATCTTTATCTATCTTGGTGAGCCTTGCCATGTTTGTCAGCTGCTTCTCACAATATCCCATGGTGCAGATGATTCAACTTATCCATCAACAGTTGATGTACGGACAGGACGTCATTTGGATGGGCTTAAATTGGTTTTGGAGGTTTGTATTTGGCCTCCTCTGCTATCTAATGCCTCACAATATACATAGATGCTTTTATAACACTATTGAAAGAGCTGCTCAGTTAACCATGCTAACTGAATAGGAAGGGAGTTTGTGCACATTTATGCCATGTCAGTTGCGAGTATAACTCATTTCTAAAGGAACAGTAAAAAACCCATTTTGATTTTCAATTATTAATTTTAATGTTTACTATTACTTTAAAGTTTAAAAAAATGTATATGATTTCCTTAGAGCGGTATCTGTTTAAAATGCATATGATTTCCTTTGAGTGATATCCGTTTACATGTGAAATCAAAATCTAAGATTTTAATAAGCCATGATCCTACATGGCTTATTAAGAGATTAATGAGTTGGACCGAAATATGGTTT
>Ga0099826_10001821_pt1 | contig 13254 bp, 7 predicted proteins | sample Mtrugardesep15_FD_76830 | JGI IMG/M metagenome (GOLD analysis project Ga0099826, IMG submission 76830) | Root nodule microbial communities of legume samples collected from California, USA - M. trunc garden sep15 | ecosystem: Host-associated > Plants > Roots > Nodule | place: USA: California... | reverse complement strand
TAAAACTAGGGGCAACATGGGTTGTTATTTGAGCCAATTGGATTAGAATGGAAATCTTTCGTGTGCTTATTAGAAGGCAAACTAACTACACTAAAACCCCTCTTCTATAATCTGCCCTAATTAAATTGTAATAGATTTGTTTGGTAATCCATTGTATAGATTTGATTGCTGAAGCAATGCATCTTGATACTTCCTATAAAGCATCAACAAACTAGAATTAGTGGTTGAATCAAGATATTAGTATAGGTATATTTTCATTTTGGTATATATTTCATTTTTTTTTTCAAGTAGCTTAGTTGCTAGATTCGCACACATTATGTGTGAAAAAATAGAGAATCTGGGGTTCGAACCCCGATTCCTACACAAGTTCGAACCCCGATTCCTACACAAATTATCTCTGTTAGCTACCAACTGATTGTTATCAGACACTAATTAAGCAAATATGTACTTTACATTCAATTAATTTTTTTAACTAATTATGCTTGTTTATCACAAACCAACATAAGATTAAACTTGGTTTAGATAGAGTCGGAGCTTATAAAACCTATGTAGTACAAGGCCAAAACCTATAGGTTCAATTAATTTTAGTATGATTCGGTTCAGTTAATCGGTTTGGTTTGATTTTTGGTTATTTTTGTCCATCTCTAAAATGATTAAACGATATTGCCTTTCTAGGTGTCATCATGATATTGTTACTATTTTGAAGTAATCGAGTAGGATGAGGATACCAAATTATGAAGTCCTGGACCATGGAATTGAGAATAAGACCCCATCAATTTTCTTTCCTTTAGCAGATGAAATAAAACATGAACCCATGTTTTAAATAACAGTTTCGCTTAGAAGAATGAAACATATATACGAGCCTAATTTTAATATATGTCGATTATTACTTTTTTAAAAAAATATCTTGCATTTTAATTTGAGACATATTCGTTGAGACTTGTCAGACACTAAATGTAAATATATATCACTCTCAATCATGAACGATTGATTGTCACGTTATAAAAGTTTAGTCTTTTTCACTAAACCCAACCCGTGTTCACATCAGAGGTGTACAAAAAACGAGCTAGATAGGGTTTTGTACATTCCTCACATGACCTTTACATTAAAATTGAACCAATTTTTTAGACCCAAACCAACTATGAACCCGATAAAATCTAATGATAAAAGAGTTCAATAAAAATAGGCGACACAAAGACAAAGCCGGATTGATCCCAAGAAAAACAATTCAAATAGTAAGGCATACCCATTTTTTGAAGAAAAAATAAAATAAATCAACAAATAACTCATTATACTATTTTTTTTTTGAACAAGACAAAATTAATTATATTAACAAAACCACAACAATTCCTTCAACACAAGGCATGCCAAAAAGACTACCAAAATTACAATCAGTCAAATGAGAAACAACAAAACAGTGCTAGCCGATACCCAAACACATTAGAGGGTTCGACCACCATATTTGGGTACCAAAAACAAAAGCAACCTGTTTAGCTTTCAGCCACCACAAAGAATAATTTTTTACTTTTTCAAGTAGCTGATAACTATTGCACTCCTGATTTTTAAACAACCGATTATTTCTTTCATTCCACAAGATCCAAAAGCACAAAAGCCAAATGAGATGAAGAACGATCCACGTTCAAATCCGATCTGATTAAGGTGATCGAATAAACTGATTAAGGTGATCCTGAATAACGTGAGTGTCGACACCATCAAATCCGATCCACGTTCGCACCAACGGCCAAAAGGAGCCGAAGTGAGGACACAAGAGCCACATCCAACCACACAAAACCGAGCCTCTGGAGATATGACCCTAACATTTACCAGATTTGTTTTTGTTGGTAATCTATCGCAAAACAATCGTCAAGCAAAAACATAGACCTTCAAGAAAGCTCATTATACTATTATACAAACATAAACAACAATTCAACAAAATTTTATTACTAGACAATATGAACATAATCTGATCAAAATCAACTATATATATAACAACAAGAACTATAATATATATTTTGATCAAAATCATATAACGATTCCCTGTAACAATACATACAATACTAATCTCAACACTTTAACTCACAAGTTTTTGCGAGATACTCCCTCCGTTTCATAATACTTGTCTATTTTGAAGAATAATTTTGTTTTACAATACTTGTCACTTTCAAGTTTCAATGCAACATTAATTATTGATTTGTCAATAATACCCTTACATATTTATTGTAGAGAGAAAAAAATAGAATGAAATAATAAATGGTTAAGTGTATTATAGAAAACACACACATAATTTCATTAAAAATAATAAAATTTATTTGGTTTCTTGGTTACTGCAATCTCTCTAAAATAGACATGTATTTTAAAACGGAGGAAGTAACTCATTTGACTAGTGAGAGTCTATTAGATTATGAGTAAAAAAATAACATTCATGTCCTCTAATTTTTTTTTTGGGCGAAATGGGTAGCAAGAAAGTCAACCCGAACCTTATGCCCATTCATCCTGGTTCATGTATTGTCTCCATTTGTGTCCTTGTGTTTTTTTAGTTTGGGTCAGACCTTAGATTAAAGACCAGGTCGAGTTTTGTACGCTCTTAGATCATAAGACGAGTCTCTTATTTTTCATACGTCACTTTTAATTCTTGTTTCTATTTTTAATTTTTTTAAAGAAGTTAAATTAATCCATCTACATTGACATCGGAGAGAACTGAATCTCAAACCAACACCATCAAACAAACCAAAGTGAGTTTTTATTCTTAATTCTTAAGCACAAAACTACACACTATTTAACCTATTTTTATCTTTTTAAATATTTGTACACCTAATAGTTAAAAAGAAGTTACTCAGATCAAATATTATCTGTTTTTATTTTTAATTATGATAAAGGCCAGACCTTTGTCATCATGAAAAGGTTAAATTTTTGAAATTAAAAGCACACGCGCAAAATTATAGCAAAGAGGCATCATTTTATTTTTTATTATATGCTATACAAATACTGTAAAAGAATATATAGAGTAAAAATGATGTGTCATTTTCAAAATTAAAACTTAAAAAACAAGATGAAACCATTTTCTATAACCTAACAGGCCTGAGCTAATTGGATTTTGTTTTCATTTTCTATTTTTCAGATTTTATTACAAAAATATCATATTAATTTTACTTTTTTTTTTGTGTGTGTCAAGTAACCTAACAACCAAAGCTCACACATTATAAATATAGAAAAGTGGAGTGTTCGGGGTTCGAATCCCGACCTCTACCTATAATATGTAATATCCCTATCAACCGAATCATTCTCATGAAGATACCTTATTTATTAATATTCTAAATATCAATTGTCTTCTAAAAAGCTTTTGTTTAATTAAAAGTTGCAATCCTTTTAATATAGGATACAACTATTGCTGCTTTTAATTTTATATTTTGTAGAGCTGCAATGCAAGGACCAAATGTGTCTGCATCGGTATAAAGCACGCTCAATTGGTATTGGAAACTCTTTATTTGGTGGCATGTTCTTATCACATCATCAATTTGTCCATTCAAAGTGGGCTTATAATTAAGGAATGTGTGACACATGACCTTTATTTATTTTATTATATATATAACGATCTTTATTTATTTAAATCAATAGAGCATATCAAATATAATCATATATTCAACATTATTAAATACGTAAAAGATATTTGCGAATATATTTATAACATCAAAGTTAATAGCATATTTATAAATAATATGATAAAATAAAAGTGACCAAAATACATGTGTCTCCATATCTAATACATTGACGTCCAAATAATTGATTGTGTATGTAAATGACTAAAGTCGATCTCTCAATAGAAAACAAATGAACACCACAAGAAATAGAAAATGAAATTACAACGCACTAAACGATGAAATTTTAAAAATATATTTATGTGAAAATAATTTATTTTGATTAAAATAGAGAGAAAAATATGATGAATGATGATTTCATATCGAAAATTGATCCAAAGCCACCTGCAATGAAGAAAATAAAAGAGAGAACCTAAAAAGAGAAAATTATGACATGGCGTTAATAAACGTGGATTTATTGAATGTTATTTTCATCTTATTCTTATTTATTTTAACATAGTAAGAAAAAAAACTGGTGAATATCGTTTGGGCTAGTAAGAAATTGACTCATGTCCAACAAAGATATATATTCAACTCTCATTGTTAGCGTGAAGTATGTACATACTCTTTCCGTCCTAAAATGTAAGAAAAAAAACTCACTTTTTTGTCCCAAAATGTAAGTATAAAAGACAAACTTTTATCCAATTCAATCAGGTTTTTTTAAAAAACCATCTTTTTCAAAAAAAACTTTTGTTTGTTCTCATGAAATTAATTGCAAATTACATTCAATTTTCTCTCTTTTCCATTTTCTCCATAACCAAAAATTGTTTTTACACCTTCCTATAAAACTTATTCTAAAGAAAACACAAAAAACTATACTCCAAATTCTTACGTTTTAGTTTTCTTAACAAGTACACCCTCCGATCACTATTATAAACAAAAATCAATATTTTATATTTATTAATTAAATGATGTATGTGGTCTATAATAAAGACTATGTACATCATTTAATAAATGAATCTAAAATTGTGATTTTTGCTTATAATAGTGATCGAAGGATGTATAATTTATTTTTATTTTTTATAATTTGAGACTGAGGAAATGCATCTTAACATTTGCTGAGCCTTGAAATTTGCCTTAATCATAACGAGCTCTTGAAACAAAAATAAAACAGAATAAAAACAATCTTATGGATGATTCACCAAAAATAAAGCAAAAACCTTCTGGACATATCTATTTTTAGTGTAATAAACACAAGAGGAAGGAGGCTGACTAAGAACTCTTCAGCCCAAGGAAGAAAGCAAAGGCATGCTTCATCTACATCTACACATATATACCAAGAATGAAAGAAAATATCAATTTTTAGTGTAATTTTTATCTTCTAATTTTATCATCTAAAAGAAAATATTTATGATTTTATCCTTCTTTACCAAATTAAATAATATAATTTTATTCTAATTTGAAATTTAAATCAAATAAAATTTAGTTTGATCTAATTATGATTTATATTTTAAATTAAATTTTCTCAAATCCTTATATAAAGTAACGTCTTGTCCTCTTTTTTGTGAGGTAACACATGAAAATTATAAACATGTTGTTTATGAAATTTTGATTTTGATAAAACTATACATAACTTTGACTTTTAAATAGTACTCTCCTTCCATTTTAAATTAATTGAGTCATTTGTTTATATCACACTTATTAAATAAATTTGTATGATTGAAGGAGAGAAAAATGGTTTTAAGTGTTCTTTTTATCTATTGGTGCAGTTACCATGATCATAGATGCAAAATGAAATATACCAGTATTGAATTGGGAGTGATAAAAGTAATATTAATTAATGTTATAATTGGAAGAAAAAAATTAATATTGTATTGAAAAGTAAAATGAGTCAAGTTATTTTGGTACAATAATTTTTTTACAAAAGACTAACTTATTATAGGACGGAGAGAGTAGCAAACTATATTTATTTAATAACACCAACAATATGAGTTTCATAAAAGAAAATTTATTTAAAGGTATAGTTGGAATAATAAAAAATTCAATCCAAAAAGACAGTGTTGTCATAGATCAATATAACATATTAAATAGATTTTGTCAAAAAAATATTAAATAGATTTATAATAACAAAATAAATCTAAACTATTCCTAATCCTTATTTAAATTTGAATTTTGAAATAAATATAATACTATTAAATGTTAGAATTTGACACTACCAAAAAAAAAGTTAGAATTTCGTTCACAATTTTAGAGATTGATTGTGATATTCAGTCAAGAGGAACATATAGACAAACACTTCAATGCCTGTGTGCAAGTTAGTCTCCATAATGATATTTCTAATTTTCTAGTCGGTCAATTCCCTAAAAAAAAATTCTAGTCGGTCAATAACAAAATATTCATCCCTTTCCTCAAAAACAAAATATTCATCCCCTAAAAAAAAAAATCAAAATTTTCCAATTAAGTTAGAGGCTATACTTAAACATCATCAACCAATATAATGCACAATAAACAGAAGGGGTTGGAGTCTAAATATGACAAGGGGACCCTATGAATTGATAAACATGTGAAGCCATGTTACTCTTGTCTCCTAAATTCTTCTATAGAGACAAAACAAGGCAGGCACCAAGGTCGCATAAGCAGTAAAAAGGTTATGGTTAAACCAATAAACACATCTCCTCTCTCATTACCAACCAAACGATTCTGTCTTGTAAATCATTGTCGTGTAAAGTTTCATCTATGCTATTAAAGGTATAAATAAAACAAATTGTTTTCCATGCAGAAAGTACTTGATGTACACGGTTCAATATTTAACCATGATGAGGGGATGGGATCAATTAATTAATCGGAAGAAATCAGCATTTGTCACAATGTTATTTTTCAGAGTCTCACAATAAATAGTGATATGATATAAGAATGATATTTGAACACTCCTAATTTTAATTCTTAACACACCCTCAACATTTCATTTCTTCTCTATCTCTCACCTTATCATGCCATCTTATCTATTCTCTCTATATAGTGGGTACATTTTTCATGGTAATATTGGTTATACTTATAAGAGAGAGAAACCCTTACTTTAAGATTTTCTTATAATTATCGTAGTTAGGTTGTATATGAGACACTACCTAATGCATTGAAGTTCATCCAAAGTTGATAGTCACGTAAATAGACTACTATTTTCGCATCACTACAATTGTTTTTTTTTTTAGAGAACATCACTACAATTGTTCTATGTCATATTAAAAAAGAAAAAAATAACGTTTATAAAAAGGATCAAAGGAAAAGGCATTGCCTTTCAAATATTGCTAAACCAAACAGAACAATATAGTACATCGTCAAAGATAACTCATATTTTTTTTTTAACCCTTCCTTCAATTCTAAGTAAAAGAGATCACTGATATGCAATATAGAGAGTTTGTTCGCGAGATAAGTAAAGTCTTCCTAAAAATTGTTTCATTTAAAAAATAAATTTGAATTCTCTCAAACAATTTGTCCTTAGATGAAATTCATTAAACACATGAGTTAAATCACTTGGACAGAGAACTTCTTAATTATGACATATGGGTTATGCATGCACCATTTTCATAATCTATGATTTTAGAATTAGAATATGAATTATGAAACTAAAGCTGGCCGAGTAGAATATGATATTTGCCTCAGAAAGTTATTAAGATGAAGATTTTGAGTTGCAAAATGTTGGATGTAAAATTAATCATTACTGTGAAATATTTGTTTAAAATAATATTAGTCATATACATTAAAGTATATGGATAAGACTTAAAAATATTAGTTGTAAACAAAAATAATATATATAATACTTAATTGTTCTAAGCAATAATAATAATTTCACACGCACGTTATTACTCAATTAAGGTCCTTAGAATTGGTTGCAAAAAAACATCTCATCACTCATGTGTAGTGGATGTGAAAGTAATAGTATAATGTAATGTAAATTACCAAGCACATGTAACCATGTGAACCATTCTAAGTCAGGCAGTCCAAGACAAAATTTGAATTCGAAAGTAACATGAGCATGGCTCAATATATATAAACTTCCACCCATATTTAAACCTTTTAATATTTATTTAACATAAATATTTGTTTTGCAAACCTAGAGAGACAGATATATATTAGTATAGAAACATGAATAATCTAATTAATCAAACCGCCATAACCTTCCACAATCTTGCTTAGCCAAAAAAGTGGAAGAATATTTTCAATAAAGTAACGAATAAAAACCAACTAAGCACTATATTAGTCAAACCTTATATAGTTAAGATGCCAAAGTAACAAGACACACAGCTAAATTCCACATAAACAAATACAAGTACATTTTAATTCATATCACCTTAAAATTTTAAACAATATAAGACCAAACATATATTTATGAATCATTGTCCAATGCAAATATAGATTCTCCTAGGAACAAAGAAGAAAGTGTCAAAATGATGAAGGGTCAATGCATGCCAAGGCTTAAAAGCAACTCATACAAGAACAAGATTCCATCTCCGATGACATTGTTGGAGCGTTTTAGGGAAGCAGTGTTCAGATTAATGATGATGTCTGCATTTTCAAAAACCGCCACTAATCACGGTGGTTCCGGTGACGGAGAAAGGCAAATACGTTATAGCCACTATGATACTCACAATAGTGAAGCTGTAGCAGATTGCATTGAGTTCATAAAGAAAAAAGCTGCCGCAGATACTGAGGAAAACTGCCACTCTAGTGCTAGTAGCTCCACCGACGACATGTCTGAGATGGTTGTTTCGATGTCTGTCATGTCGTGTAATGCATAGATACTTTGGGTTTTGGATTCGGGGATACCACATTCACGCAATAGAAGATATCAATGGTATAATTCAATCTTTTAATTTACATTTTAAATTACCATGCTTAAATTTGAACGGTCTGATTTTCATCAGATAACCACTAATGTACTGACTATATGAATGCGGAAAATCCAGGAAGGGACTTTGGGAGCCCGTATCCAGATACTTTGCTTATTTTATTGGCAAAAAGTCATGGTTCCGATTATGTTATATACTGGACTTGTAATATTTAGATCCATTAATATAAGAGGGTGGTGTGAGATATATTTGGAGATAAATTCGGGATTTTTTTTTTTAATGTATATATGAAGTTGATCGAAGTAATGATGCATGTAGATATGTTTTCATTATTATTTTCTTAGGTTACAAACTTTTAATTTCATATAGTGTTGTTTTTTATAGCACTTTTTTCTATTAACCTGAGAAAGTAGAGTTGCAAATAATGTGCATGGGTGTTTAATGCAAATTTTGGAAAAATGATATGGTTTTTTTTTACATGTTATCCTTCAAGAATTGTTGATAATTTATCAAACAATCAATAAAAATCCACACATAAGTAAATTTGTAAGTGAAATAAAAACCAGTTTGTGAGTACCACATAAATTTGCGTATGTGACTAATTATTATTGGCTGTCGCATAAATTACTCGCAATTTCTTAGGTAACCTAAGCTCCATCACATGATAAATGTATTAAGTTTTAAATATGTCATTATTCTTTTTACTTCTATCATTTTTTTATATTGGTCCCTGGATTTTTTTTTTTAGTCTCTGCACTTTATAAAAAACTTATTATTAATTAATTCCTAAACTTTATAAAAAAACTTACTATTAATTCTTAAATTTTGCCTCTTAACGTGACACCTGGTGTTAAGTAAGTAACTAGGCCACTTACACTCCATCAGTTTTATTTTTATTTTTATTTTTAACATTAGATTAACGGAGAGACCAATATCAGTTTTATATAGTGATGGATTATTAGCCACATATGTCGAAACTAAAAATTTAACCTTAAAGATCAACAGTGTTGATGGAAAATATTTCGAATTCTATAATTGACAAAATTTATATGTTGATTAGAACAAAAATTTGATAAATTTATAAAAGAGTGAACCATCAAATTCGTTCCTGAATTTTTACGGATCGACCAAATTCGTCCCTCAATTATACGTATCAACTTAGTTCTTGAATTTGTCTGACGTTCATCAAAAAGGTCCCTCCGTCCAAGTGCTCTATTAGCCATGCTAATCTTTTGCCCTGCATGTTGTGTTGTCTTGTACACGTGGCAAAAAGGAAGCCACGTGTTCAAGGACTAATTTGATGGATAGTGGAAAAATTTCAGTTTTCACTTTTCAGTTTTTTTATGTTATTTCAGTTTTGCCCCTGTATTACTCGTACCTCCTTCCTCACATTTATCTCAAAAACATCTAAAACGTCTTTGACTCTTCTCCTTCTCGCTAAAACTTTCTCTATTCTCACCTCTCTAAAATCATCATCATCTCCGGCGATTCTCACGTTTTTTAAGTTGCTGTGTTCGGCTATGACTTTTGCCTATGTAATATTTCAGTTTTAATTTGTGTGTTCTGACTTTTTTAGTTTATTTTGTACACATATGTTTCAAGGATCAATTTGATATCTGATTAAACAATTCAGTGACTTATTTGATGTTTTTTTTAATGTAACGTAGGGATCTATTTGATAGATAGAGAAATAATTCAGGGACTAATTTGATGGTAATATTATTACAGAAATGTTACATTCTTCAAACTCTTTTCATTAGAACTTTACCAAAGGGCAAGCATAGAATGGCCTTCTAGGGTTTTTTGAAGTATTGGATTTTCTAACAACACAAATTCTATGACACCAACATTCAAGCACTCTCACAACACCATTAAACTTGGAGATCGAAGATGAAACTCGACTTTTATAACTGTTTTTTCCCATATTTCCACCCCCCATCATTTCAGATTCAATTTCAATAGTTTTGCTTCAAGACATTTTGAGGATTTTGGCTTTCAGATTCAATAAGAAAAAAATAGGGTTTAAAGTTTTTTGAATTGGGGAAGAATTGGACCCCTTATTATTGGAGATAATTTTGGTGATTTTAGAGTGTAGATTGCAGATTGTGTAATTAGGGTTCCAATTTTATACAACTGGGGAAGAAAGAGCCGTTGGGGAAGAAAAGAGCCGTTTGGTAAGAAAGCCAAAACATTTTATGCATATCAATCAATTTAGTCCTTCGAAATGTCTGTTATTATCGGCCAAATTAGTCCCTGCTTACGTGGCGTCTGACATGTGAGAGGTTAATGACCACGTCAGCCCCGTTAACGATCCGTTTGAACAGAAGGACTAACTTGATTGACATTTAACAAATTCCAGGATTAAATTGATATTTCGCAGAATTGAGGGACAAATTTAACTGATCCGTAAAAATTCAGGGACGAAGTTGATGATTCATTTATTTATAAAGACTATGAGTATATTTAAAGCCCAAAATCAAATCACGATTCATCATTGTATTTATGGAGTAGGAAATACATGCTTTCTTGGATGCTTGACGATGTTAGAAACTTTAATTTCTTGTTAGACAAATGACTCTCAGCAACTTCATCACTTTCTAATTATCAATGTTTTAAGAGGCCATGGGTTATCTTCATCATCATTACATTTCAAAACTCTCTATCTACATGTAGGAAGCCCTCCCTGATTGAGTAAAATTATGTTTTTTCTTCTTTCGATTTCAAGTGTTAGATGGCCTAAATTATGTATTATTCTACTAAATTTGGTTAAATTTTAGAAATAGTGAAATGAAATTTTTTCTTCTATAATGAAATATCTAAATAATGATACCCTTATTTGTAAAGTGTCATGGAATGAACGAATTACTTCTGAATAACCATCCATTATATATATACTACAGCAAAGGTACATTTAGTTATATTTCCTACTTCTATCTTCTTTGGTCTTGACAAAAAATGAATAACAGTGGATCATATAATCATGCAGTCTCCCTAATTAGACAAGGAAAGAATGTGAGTAGACATAATCAACAAAAACTAACCCATCCCATCTTTCCTTGCTTCTACAATTCTCCACAAAAAAGATAAACCAATTACTCCAGTTTAGCTTCTAAAACTGGATTTTGGACTCATAAAATCTGCTTGAGTTGAATCTTAAATTTCATTTTAATTGTGATTAGAAGAATATGATATAGTTTCAACTTTCAACACAACAGTAAGTTCAACCAATTATTCCATCCAAATTAGACCCCACTCAAGATGTCTTTAAAACTTCAAATTTAATTAAGGGAAATGTTAACAAGTGCCCCAAAAGAGGAAATTTAGTTTTGGGAATGATGCATTCAACATATTGAAAGTTTAAAAAGTAACTTTATCCACGTGAATCTTATAAATTACTTCTATTTTTAAATCCTTAACTAGTGTCCTAAGGGCATTGGTTAACAAGACCCTTTAATTAAAACTAAACTTTTAGCAGACAAACCAAACATTATACTCAATGGATTTGCAGTTTGCTGCAGATTAAAAGCAAATGAAGAAACACAAAAATTAGAAAAGTAAAAAAGAATTGAAAGGCTGTGCAATAATCATTTTAATTGAATGACAAAACAGCATTCTTGGTTCTAATGGTTTTGGGTTGTCCTACTACCACCACTAGAATAGAATGAATCAGTTTATTGAATGGATGAATCCAGTTGACAACTAGGCTGCTTACTTTCCCAAACTGCATCCAGTTGATGGTTTCAAACTCTTGAACCACTTACTAGTGTTGCCCTTTAGTATGGGTTCAAACATAGAATGCTAAAAGCTGAACAAACAAACAAAAAGAAATAAAAGGGATTTGTGCCTACTCACATACAAAACATATTTGACCTTAAAACATGTCTGAATTTAAATAACTTTAGAGTGAACTTGACCAAAGGATGGTAAAGGGTTCAATATTATGCCAAAATATTGAAATCCAACTGTTGAAGTTTTAAATCTAATCAATGCAATCAAAGCTCCTCAAATAATTTGGTTCACTGTATTTCACACTTGGAAATTCCGAAATCCTTTTTAGGGAGCGGTTAAGCACTAAGATTGAGTTTGCATGAGAATATATAGAATTGTGAAAGCTGAACAAAAAAAGAACAAAAGGGTCTTGCACATACTTGTATGCAATCGATAAGAAAATATTTCAGAATTTAAATAAAAAAAGGGATATGCATTGTCAATGTAAACTAGTTTTACACCGACAACCAATAACAATCAAGTATTTTTAAAATGCATATTTAAAAGTGAAATATAGTTTTAGATTGACAATACACCTTTATTAAACTCATTTAAATAACTTTAAAGTGAACGTGACAAAAGGATGTAAAGGGTTCAATATCATGCCACCAAAATTGAAATCTAATCAATTCATCGAAGCTACTCAAATAGATAATTCATTATAATTCAGGCTTACGGATTCAGAACGGTTTTCAAGGAGCAGTTAAAGACTAAGAATCTAGGAAATCAGGATTGATGAAGAAAAGCACATAGGAGATCGGGAAACAGAATGAAATAGCTGAGCAATAATCAGTCTTTTTCTAAACCAAGCCAGCCTCCTTAAAGCACAGATAATGATAATGAACATCTAGATTAAATTTTACAAAAAAAAGACATCATTTGCATCTTAAAATGCGATATGTATTTTTTTTCTTTCAAAATCACAACTAGCCAAATCATAACTTGTGATTTAACATAACCCTGCCTAGTGTATGGAAATTCCTTCTTATCAGCTGTACTCTTCACCAAAAGCCTCACCGCCAGAGGAAGATGGTATTTGTCAAAACATCATTCAAGATCTTCAT
>Ga0099826_10001820_pt1 | contig 13255 bp, 5 predicted proteins | sample Mtrugardesep15_FD_76830 | JGI IMG/M metagenome (GOLD analysis project Ga0099826, IMG submission 76830) | Root nodule microbial communities of legume samples collected from California, USA - M. trunc garden sep15 | ecosystem: Host-associated > Plants > Roots > Nodule | place: USA: California... | reverse complement strand
TAGTCTCTTTATATTATTTTTTATCTGCTTCCGAGCCCCTCTTGATGTGTGTGTATATATATATATATATATATATATATATATATGGAGGCCTAATGAGAAATTTATTAGTCAACCTATGTGAGTGCCTATTTATCCACAAATTTTTAGGATGTGGGACTCTCTTATTTATTTCCAATTACAACACTACGGAACACAACATAGAAATGAAACGTGGACTATGAATGACTTCTAGTATAAAAGAAGTTTCTTGAATCCCCAACCACTCAATGGCATCAATTAATTGATAACTGACTTTTGACCCGTGCGTCGCACGGGTATTCTTGACTATAATAAAAACCAATAAATAATTTTTAACCGGTAAGATCGTGAGTCGATCAATAAACGCAAATTAGATTATTGGAGATCCAAATATTACAATCAAATCATAATAAAAAAAATTATAAAGCAAAAAGATAAAAAAGTACAAAATTATATCGTTGCACGGGTCAATTTTATTTATTACTTTTACAGTTAAACATCAAAAATTAATGCAGTTCATGGTTCCTAACAAATTATTTAAGGTAGCCAAGTTTGCATGAAAATTAGGATATTCTGTTTGTAAACGTATTAAATAAGTGTACAACAACTTGTCAAAAAAATCTACAGAAAAAATAGGTTAAGTTGTTGCAGATCTAACAAAAAAATCTACAAAAATAATAAGGATTGGCTTGGGACCTGAGAGTGTGCTCCTTCTCAAGGTCTCAGGTTCGATTCTCTCTGGTGCCAATTTGAGGGGGTTAGTTTAGCTTCTTCAAAAAATATATAATAAAGATAAGGATTAAGATATTTATTAAATTTTTGCTTTGAAAAATATTCGTGGTTATTAGAGAGAAATGAAAAATTTAGAGCCAAAATTTTAGGATAAAATTGTTGCAAAGATATTAGTGAAAAAAAAAATTAGGTTAAGACTTAACAAAATTAATAAATATGGATAACTCCAATCAAATCTATCTATTCCATGTCCCATTTGTGTATAGAACCATTCTTGTCATGTGAGGCACCGTTAGCATGGTTGTTCAATGTATCAAAACCACGAAAATATATGTAAGTATATTTTTTTTTAGTAATTTTGATCTATAAATGTGTTTATTGTTGATTAATTTAGTTTTTATGTGTATTTTTCGTTTTTAAACCATAAAGTTAATAATGAAAGACATTTGAAAATGTGTTGATAATTTCAATACATTTAAGGAATATAAAACAACGTCTTACACGTCTAAGACCGAAATGTTTATTTGTCCAAATGTAATTAAATTGGTGAAATAGGATGGAGAATAAAGTGGAATTGAATGACATAAACCAATATCTACTCATTTTATGAAAGAAGAAAAAAAAGGCATAGATTTTTTTTATAAATTTAACTAGCTTATTCAATTTCATGTTACTCTTTTACATATTACTAGTATGGATACCCGTGCTTAGCACGGGCTAGAATTTCCTCATGCTTAAAATATTGGGAGAAGATGTGGTATCATTCTCATTATTGTAGTTGCTCTCTGTTCAATAAGTTGATAGAGACCAATGTTCACTCTTCCATAAAGTCCAATGATGGTATCATAGTCCAGTTCAATCTTGGATGCATAGTGTATGCATGACAATGGGATGAGAAAGAGACACGTTTTACCTTCTCCGTCCCCATATATGACTCTCATATGCATATATGTTAGCCTACCCATATCTAATGGGGATGAGAAATTGAATCTCATCCTTATTTCCAACGGATTCGGGTATCCCCGTTTCATCTTTGTCACCGTAGTGAATCATTTTTTTAATACGAACATAAGTTTTTCCAACCGTGGGGGCAATGTTGTAATGCATTATTCAACAATATGCTCATTTTAACATTTTCATGATCGAATAATTTGGTTTCTCCGTTAAATTTCAATGACAGTTATTATAATATGACAAATCTCAATTGGTAATAAAGTAATTTTTTACACTCAGGACATGTTTGGGTATGAGTTAAGGGTGGGTTCCTATTTCTCCATTAGTCAACATATACTCTTGTTGTCAAATCGGAAAAAAACCAAACTCATACCCAAACACAGTCGAAGCAGGGGAAAACTCGTCAAATTGAGGTGGGTTCGGACGGATAACCACAAATACGGGTTTTGTTGTAATGCATAGCATAATGTCTCATAATTGAGGGAGAGATGTTAATGTGTGAAGTGTGAGTTAAAGTTTCACATTGAATGCAAGAGTGGGTGTTAAGTAACATATAAGTGAAATAAGCCATACACCTAATGCCTTAAGGTTTAGGGTGAAAATGTTTGTCAAACTCACTTGTTGGATTCTCTTAGTCTGATGTAATAATCAAATTCATTGTAGGATCCCCAAAAGTTACAAAATTATGATGAACTTGTTTTTTTAGTTTTGGATGTCTTTTATTTATTTATTTTTTTATCTTTAAATTTAGTTTTTGAGTGTCGTTCTCTTTCATATGAATTTTTTTAGTCAACCTCTATTATTTTAAAGTCATTCATTTTGTATTTTTGGTGGCAAGTGATAGTGGAAAATTGTATGTGTTATGCTACGTTGACAAAATACATTTTTTTTTAGGGAACAAAATACATGTTTATTACACATTTAAAATTTTGTTTCATTTTTTTTAATTGAATCTATTTCTTGATAAAATAATTAACCAAAAATACTTTTTGAACACATCTTCTCTGATGTTTATCTCCTATACTCTCGTAAACAAACATACAATACTTATTTTTCCCCATATCTTCTCTAATGTTCAAAAATACTTATTAAACATATCTTCTCTCATGAAACACCACCAACGAACCTTTTTGAACATGTTGTGTATCCGTTTGACCTTATTCGACTATATCATGTAATTACAGTTGCGGAGGGTTCCGCAGCTGATTAACAAATGTTAATGTATCAAGTGCGAATTAAAGTTATATATTTGACAAAATAGTAGATTTTCAACAACATATAAGTGAGATGATCTATATAACTAATGCCTTAAGGTTTAGGGCGAAAATGAGATATCAATCTCACTTGTGTTATTTCCCTTAATCTAATATGGTGATCAAACCCGGTGTAGGATCTCCAAAAAGTTCCAAAATTATGATGAACTATTATGTTTGTTTTTGGTGGTCGTTTGTTTAATTTTTTTTATCTTTGGATGACTTTCGGTTCTATGCTATTTTTTATATTCAACCTCCGTTATTTCAAATTCTCTGACTTTGGTCTTTGGTAGAATCTGACAAAGAAAAAAATATAGATGTTGTTCTATTGATTTGAAAAAATATATGCTTGTTTGCAATTTTAAAATAATCATCTCAAAATCTTCAAATCGTTACAAAAAACCCTGCAAAATTATAATTAACTCATGTCATTCCTTTTTTTTTCTTACCATATTGTGACTCGATCTGACCTGATTTGGCAATGTCACCAAATTTCAAATGCAAAAAGTCTCACACTAAGAGAAATATGTTACGTGTCATATGTGAGGTAAAGTTCCACATTGGATGCAATAGTAGCTGATGAGAAAAATATAAGTGAAATGACTCATATATCTAATGTCTTTATAACGTGTTAGGATGAGGTAATTGAGAAATTTTAAAGAATTTAGAATTCTAAACAGTTCAAATGATTCAATCAAATTGCTTTCATTTCTCAATATTTTTTTGCATAGATTAATAAAAAATTTCATTGTCATCATTTTTCAGACAACTTTTATAAATTTTATATTTTTTGGGTCAAATTTGAAAATTGAAATTAGGGGTCAATTCAAAAATTTCAAAAAAAATTGAGGTGGAAAATTATAATTTTTGAAATTTTTTAGGAGGTTTGACCGAAAGATAAATAAACTCTAAGCAAATTTTTTTCGCTCCCATAAGTTGAACTTGAGTTCTTAATTTATACCCAACGATTCATACTATTCTCTATTCTCTATATTTCAAATCACTATTTTTACTAAATTTTGATGGATTTTTGAATCCATTTGAGTGGGTTAGTTTAACTTCTTAAAGGATAAACTATTGCTTATTCCTGTATAAAAAAAATCTATTGCTTATTGTATAATATGAAAAAAATTCTACATTCATTCATCGGATTGTGCACTCAATACAAAAATTATAATTCTAAACATTAAGATGATCTAACACGTTAAAAAAATACTTTATTTTTAAAATCTAAACATTTTTATTATAATTAATAGTCAACTTACCAAAATCTAATAGAAAAACTCACCAACAAACACCAAAACAATGATCTACATCTAAAACAAATATAACAAATGATTCAAATCAAAATATATAGAACATTAATTATCCATAGAAGACCTTTTATTTTCTTCATAATTTACACAATAATGCATCCATCAGAACTATATCAAGTGAGAAAGGGTATGAGTCACGATTTACATCATAAAAGAACCAAATACGTACAATTCACACGATTATATTACATGATACTTTAACCGGATGGATCCTAGAGATGTTATCATAATTTTGTGCCATATAATATTTTTATTTTAAGCAGATGAAAACAATGCAAGATGGAATGACTATGTATAGAAAAAATATCTACAAATTAATTTTGAACCCCTACCCTTGACACATAATGATGCGATAATGACAAAACGCCACATGTTAGAACCCGACTGGCTTACAAATTAAACCATGAAACATGTTATAATTTAACTGGTTTCCAAATTTAAAGGTGACACATTATACAATTTGATTGACTAAAGCAATAAGAAATGATCATCACTTAATCAAAGCCTTGATTGAAGCAAAAAATTGATGACATATAATTAACATTGATTATTTTATATTTTGAAATTATTTATTTCCTTTTGACATTAGTTGGGAAACTTAAAAATGATTTCCCTTAAAAACAAACTTAAAAGCATTTAAATTTGAAAAGGAAACAATTATATAAATTTATTTCCATTTAATTATACGTTAATTATTATTGTTTTCCATTTACTACTATTTTGATTTGATTTTAAGGAATAAATTTCTGGTGTCATAAGAAGATAAAAGTACATGTACCAATATATACCATTTCTTTGAATAAATTGTAAGTTAATTGTATTTGATAATTTACAGATGAACAATTTTAAGCAATCAAGGCTTGTAAGTTATTTGTATTTGATATCCCATGTTTAAATCAATGGAAAGGTGCTTGGCATTTTTAAATCAATGGAATTGGATTATGTTTTTGGTGAATTAAGAATATTAGCAATAGTAATTTAGACTTGTAAAAATAAAAATAGGTTTGTAACGTGTTTATTGTAGGCAATTTACAAATGAAGAATTAAGAGAAACTTGTAAGTAAGTTGAAATGAGTTTAACTTGTATACTTCAATTCCCTCAACAAAAAAAACTTGTATACTTCAACAAAAAAAATTATAATATATCAAATCACTTGGGACTCCAATCAAATTACCTTGTTATATAAACTAAATAAAAAATATGAAAAAATAAATAAAGACAATAAAACCAACAATATAACGTAGCTATTCTACCACATATAATTTGGCTTTTAATTTTTTTTATGTTACATAGTGTCCCGTTTGCAAAATTATAATTAGAAACAACAAATTATTCCTTAAAAAAAACAAAATTATATATTTCAGACAAAAAAAAATTATCAACAACCAAATTATATGATGATAATGCTAATAAACATTAAAAAGAACATTATTACGTGTTTCTATCCATGCTTCATAGATCCTTATCATTCTTAATATTCTTCAAAAATCTTGGACGAAATTGCATTGCTGCTACGTGTTGATCCTGATATCAAACGATCCTTTGCTAGGTGCAAGTTCAATTAATATAGATGTCAAACTGTTAGGTGTAGCCTCGAAGTTATGTGACTATTATTAGATCCATAATCACTAAATTTGATATAGAAGTCTTATATTTGTAAGTGAATTAAAAAAAAAGTAATGTTAACAACACTCTCTTTTGAACACTCTCTCTAATACTCACTTTTTAATTGGCTTAAATCAATGTGGGTTCTATATTTTGAAAATGGAACCCACTTAAAGTGGTGGGACATACATTGATTTCATCCAATAAAATAGTGAGTGTTTGAGAGAGTGTTGCTTAAAAAAAACCATGATAGATACTATCAAATAAAAACAATACAAAGACAAAAAACCAATATAAAATAGTATAAATGAAAACAACTTTTTACCTGTACCACGATCATATACAACTTTGTTTACGACATTTGCAAAGAATTTCGAATTCTTTGATAGAACAAATAGTGAAAGTTGAACCAATATTTATAGAAAAAAAAAATTAAGTAATAAATTAGAACTTTTTTCACGCGTAATTATAAGTCTTTTATGAGCATTAAAGGTGATTCTTAAATTAGTGGAAGTACACATACAAATTGAAATGGTCCATAGAGAGAATTATATATAACACACTTTTGTATTAGCATTCAATCGGTATCAACGGTAATAAATGGCACGGTTAATTTGACCAAAAAATAAATAAAAATGGTAAGGTCAAATATGTGTTAATGTGGAACATTATCAATAGCCAATAATCAAGCTACTTTTTATAGGTTAATAACAGAGATAAAGTATTGTGTGAAGCAATAAAAAGAATAAAAAAAATTAAAATTATGATGCAATAAAACAAAATGATGCAATCGGATTGGCCAACAAAATAAATACGACACTGGTCAAATAATCATTGGATCAACAATCAAATAATACGTAGTAATAATAATAAGTGTGATTGGAAAACATATTTTTCGGGTATAATATGTGCTATTCATTTTTTGAGTAAATAAAAAAAATGCTATAACTACTTGTTATTCAATTTTCTGATTAAAAATATGGTATCACAACTTGCTATTCATTTTTCAGGAGAAAGGGAAAATTATAATTGTGCATATTTAAAGTAATTTTTTTAGTTTGGTTTAATATATAAAAGTAATTTTTCTTTAGTTTTATTTACGCAGGATATCATTCTTGTTTTTTTATGCTGGTATAATTTTAATATAATAATTTAAATTACAGTGCTAAGGTAAATATTAATGAGTTAAATAAATCAAATGAATATAATTAAAATTATTTCAAATTTTTTTTTTGAATAAATTCATTTTAAATAAATGTAATTAAGGCAATTTGTTTTATTACATGTAAAATGCATTGAAATTTTTTAGTGTGAAAAACATTAAATACTAGAAGAAAAATGAGATGTCACGTGTACTATGGCTCATAGATGTAACCTTTTGTATTATATAAAGATAAAGATACCATCAATCCAAACATAAAGAAAGACAGTCTGATGCACCAAAACTCCCTTATACTAGAAAGGGGTCCCACCATTTTGGTGTATTGCACACAGTCTTATCTGTTTTTTACACAAGAGGTAATCTTCAGGATTTGACAACAACAACTTTACCATCACATCGAAACTTCCTCACGATCAATCCAAACATAGTTTAAAAAAAAAAAAAATTGGGTTGGACTGCTGACTCAATAACTTCCAATAGTCTACCAATCTTTTTGTCTTTAGTGTCTGTCACATGAGTAGTAGTAATGGTCATAGACTCAAAGTCTCAAGTTTAGTGCAATTTCTTAACTCTACATTTCAACAACTCTTCTGACTATACTTTTTATGTCCATACATTTCATGGTTTGAAGATCCAAACTCAGAGAACAAAATGAAAGCTGTCAGTAGTATTTCATGTGTTAACTCACTTCCTACTTCATCACCTTACTTCAACTCCCAAGGTACACCATCACCCTTGTTTTTTTAATTATACACATTTTTTTAGTTAATTTAATTTAACTTAGGCAGATCTAATCTTAATTAATTTCCTCTTCAAGTTGTTTAAAACTCTGAATACCATGTAAATATGCTGCAATTAAATTCACATGACTAGACACAATAGAATATAGCTTGAGGTTTTTAACTATGTTTACATGGTTTTATAATGTAGATATTTTGAACACCTTCAGTTAATATTTTTTATTTTATAATTGATTTTTTTTGTTATTTAACTCAGGTTCAGCTAAATATCAAAATTTAAATAAAGTAAAAGTAATAACTTATCCAAGACACAATGAACAAAAATGGAAATTTGTAAGTTAATCATGGAAAGTTAAAAGCAGTTGCATGTTGTTGATCTCTTTGTTATCAAACAGTTTTGAACCACTGCTGCAATTGGTTATGCAAATTTAATTGGTTAATGCGTAAACATTCATGAATTGGTCTTTAAGTGTACGAATTGATGTTAAAATTGTCTCTCAATGCATCAAAATTACAAAAATATACTTAAATGCGTCTTTCTTCACTCAATTTTTCCGAAAACATGTCTTTTGTTAGTTAGTTTGGTTTGAAATGTGTCTAACCAAGTCTGTGCTGCACAAGGGAGATATGTGGTTGTTTCTACCATTGGATCAATAAGTCTCACTACTAAATTAAAATAAATATGACGAGATTTAATGATCCAACAGTTGAAAAATAAACTTGTGCATGGTGCAATACTATTTTGCTTACGCACATTAAACAATGTCTTTGGTCCATAACAAAAGACACATTTTTCTGAGTGAAACAATTCTTGGTCAGATTATATTTACTTCATTGCTGAACTCTGGATTAGCTGACCCCCTTTTCTTAGGAAACGAAGGGTTAACAAAAAAAAAAAAAGAAGACATATTTAGGGATATTTTTGTATTTCAATACATTCAAGTACTATAAGGACTAGAACTAGAATGATTATCAGTGTTACATTTTTTGTTTTTGTTTTTGAACTTCAGTTGAAAAGCAATGGCCTCAAAGATTTGCCTTGAATACAAAGCCAATGCATCTAAGGTATTCAAATGGCTGCAAAGTGAGAGCAACATTGGATACTAATAGTAAATCAATTGAAATTCCTCATCAATGGTACAATCTAGTAGCTGATCTTCCTATTAAACCACCACCACCATTGCATCCCAAGACTTTTGAACCAATCAAGCCAGAAGACTTGTCACCTCTTTTTCCTGATGAGTTAATTAGACAAGAAGTGACAACTGATAGATTCATAGATATACCAGACGAAGTTCGTGATGTTTACAAGCTTTGGCGCCCGACTCCTCTCATCAGGTTTGATTCATATCTACCATATGTCTAAGGTTTTAAATTGTGGTCGTGTCGCAGTGTTTGATATTGCAGAGAATCACGGTCAAATATGGTTGATGCCTGATGTAACCTCAATTGCAATCGTTGATAGGGCAGTTTATTGTTCTGTTCAAAAAGAAAACCGAACTGGATATTGAACAGTTAGAATAACTCGATAAAACTGAACCGATCGTTATGAACAGAAGTGGTATGAAAGTTCAGTGCATTGGTTATGAACAGAACCGGAACTACATTTACAGAAAACCAAACTGTACTTTTTCGAACTGAACTGTAAGAAATTACTATTATCGACTGATAACCAGGACTGTTGAAAAAAACCGAACCATATCGAATATTTGGTATGTTTAAGAAAAACTAAAACTTGAACTGAACCATTAACTCCTCCGAAAAGAACCGAACTGTGACAGATAGCTCACGATCTGAACGTGAACTATCAGTCACAATTAGATTCTTTTAGGTTCGGTTCGTTTTTTTGGTATTGAAACAGTCCTAGTCGCAAATCTTTTTACAATGGATAATACTCTGAAAAGGCATATATTACAGTGAAAAGTCATAAAAAACTACTTTGAGAGAGGAATGGTAAAAAAGAGTACTTGCATCACTGCATGCAAGTTTAATCTTATTTTAAAACCCTGCATATATAAAACTCTTTTCCTTTTCATCTTTTTGAATTCTAGCTAGAGGAATCTTATATACATGTTTCTTGTGAATTTAGGGCCAAGAGGTTGGAAAAGCTTCTTGATACACCTGCTAGAATTTACTACAAATATGAAGGTGTAAGCCCAGCAGGATCACACAAACCAAACTCAGCTGTTCCACAAGCATGGTATAACTTACAAGAAGGTGTCAAGAATGTTGTGACAGAAACTGGTGCTGGACAGTGGGGAAGTGCATTAGCCTTTGCTTGTAGCATATTTGGCCTTGGATGTGAGGTATGAAACTATCGGTATCGAATTCATGAAGATTTTATCTTGAATGTTTTACTAACTTCTTGCTAGTACTGTTGCATTTAACTATGTGTGTTACGCGCCTTTATTCTGGTTGTAAGTTACAAAAGCCATGAAACTGTAATGTTTAGTTAGTTTATTAATCTGTGCAGGTGTGGCAAGTACGCGCTTCATACGATTCAAAACCTTATCGAAGATTGATGATGCAAACATGGGGTGCAAATGTACATCCATCTCCATCTATGCTCACTGAGGCAGGTCAAAGAATTCTTCAAAATGATCCAACAAGTCCAGGAAGTTTAGGCATAGCTATATCAGAAGCTGTGGAAATGGCTGCTAAAAATCCCGATACTAAGTACTGTTTAGGGAGTGTACTTAATCATGTTTTACTTCACCAAAGTGTTATTGGAGAAGAATGCATTAAACAAATGGAAGCTATTGGAGAAACTCCTGATGTTATCATCGGATGTACTGGCGGTGGTTCCAATTTCGCAGGACTTAGTTTTCCTTTCATTAGAGAGAAGCTTAATAACAAAATTAATCCTGTGATAAGAGCTGTTGAACCTACAGCATGTCCTTCATTAACAAAAGGGACATATACTTATGATTATGGTGATACAGCAGGGTTGACTCCTTTGATGAAAATGCATACACTTGGCCATGACTTTGTTCCTGATCCAATTCATGCTGGTAACTAATTTTATATGCTAAGATAGTTTGTTTCGTGTTTATTTATTTTGTTTAGACCCCTCAACTATGAAGCATCAATACAGATACGAACATCGGATACAATACTAACACATAGATATTGATAATAATTTGAGAAAATAGAAGTGATTGAACGTATGTGAAGTTATCATGTCGGTGTTTGACACTGACACATGTTAGACATCAGACCCTTCAATTTAAAGTGTCTATGCTAGATAGACTCTCAGTAGAGCCACAGGGGCCTATATAAGGGAGAACAGCTAACCGACTGCCTATTTTTTCGTTCACAAAACTCGAGTATGAGATGTTGTTTAAGGGAAACCGAATTCCTTGCCACTTGGACCAACTGGTGTTTTCGTGTCGTATTTGTTAGCATATCTTTTGTATTGACATTTTTGTTTACTTGTAGGGGGTTTACGCTATCATGGTATGGCACCATTGATCTCACATGTTTATGAGTTGGGTTTAATGGAAGCAATTTCTATTCCACAAACTGAATGCTTTCAAGGTAATTCCGCTGTTCCTTTTTAACTGTCATTTTTGCAGAAAAAGGAGTAAGATTTTGCTATGACTCGAAAGAAAAAAGATATGCAAGTTTGGATAGACTGATATAGGATAAAAATGTGTATTTTGATTACAGGTGCTATACAATTTGCAAGGTCTGAAGGGTTGATACCAGCTCCTGAACCAACTCATGCAATAGCTGCAACCATTAGAGAAGCTCTTCATTGTAGAGAGACTGGAGAGGCTAAGGTTATTTTGACAGCAATGTGTGGACATGGCCATTTTGATCTACCAGCTTATGAGAAGTATTTGCAAGGTAATATGGTTGATCTTTCCTTCTCAGAGGACAAGTTGAAAGCTTCACTAGCAAATATTTCTCAAGTGACATCTTGAGTTGGGCCTCATTCTAATACCAAGAGAGAGAAATCTCATCAACAATCTTTTTATGGCGTACTATGTAAAAATATGGATGAGTTTGACAAAATCATTTTGGTCTAGTTTCTTCAGTGAGACTTACATGAATTTCGATCAATAATAAAGGTCTAGTTTCTTAAGTGAGAGTTACATGTATTTCGATCAATAATAAAGAATGCAACAAAATAATGTGTATCAAAGAATGTGTTACAATAGTTGCTATTGATGATATTTTGGAGTTTTACTCATTTATTTTGACGTGCTAGGAGTCTCTTTTCATTAAATAAAACTTGATTTAAACCTGCGCAACATAATGAACACTTATGTTAGAAGATGCAAATTAAGAGCTGGTTTGTTACGACTCTTTTATTTTTGGTGGTGTAGGAATTAAGAAGCCCCAGGATGCTACTAACGATACTTTTCTCATAAAGATGTTGTGGAACCTTATTCACAATTTAGATGATCTGTGGGACGGTGTTCTTTTAGCAAAGATGAGAGAGATAAAGATCTCATCTAATCTTGCAATGCACAACCTTATTACTCCTTGATATGGAAAGCTCTTTCAGTGTTTTGGAACGATTTTCAGCGTGATGTGGTGAAGAAAATCGATAATGGTAGACACATCGATTTTTGGTTTGATAAATGAGTTTTACATAATAGTGAGTTTATTTCTTCATCGAGAGATTAAATTAAAACAACTATCTCTGTGAGATAACTAAAATAGAGATTGGGATGTAAACTTTCTTTGTGAGAACCCACCGAATAACAGGAAAAAGTTAAATTACATGTAAATACTTATGAAATAAAGTATTCATATTTTTTTCATCCTCTAAAAAAAATCAATTTTTTTTAATTATTCTCATAAAAATGAGAATATGAAAAAAAATCTAAAATCTATTTCAAATGAGAAATTGTTTTGAGAAGCTTCTCTTAAAAATCATTTTCTTTAACTAATTTAAAAAATCGAACTCAAAATTATTAAATATCAAAGATCAATTTCTTATAATCCATAAGAATAAGATTTAAATTGAGAGAATTGCTCTTCTCCCATATATTTTTGCTCATTTATGCTATACGTGAGTTAACGTATGTTGAAAAATACATCTACATGAGTTAACTTACACTGAAAATATATCTGCGTGCGTGAGTTAACTCACGCTCGACTATTTTGACGAGGATGAGAAAACCAGGTGGGAGAAAAACAATTATCTTAAATTGACAATGACACCACCAACTAGCACCCATTTCAATTTTCATAACCCCAAAGTCACGTGACCGAATTTCAAAAACATAGTCAGGTCACGTGCCACCCTAATTTAAACCCAGAAAAAAAACCCAAAACCCAAAAAAAACCCAACATTTCATTTTCAAGTTCAGTTCTTAACTTTCTTCTCCCTCTTCCTCTCATTTCTCTCTCAAAATTCGAAAACGCGAAAAAAAACAAAAATCAAATCACCATGGAATCGATTCTCATAAACTGCGTTCAGAATAATCTTCACCATTTCATGCACTCCAACGCTATCT
>Ga0099826_10001819_pt1 | contig 13256 bp, 6 predicted proteins | sample Mtrugardesep15_FD_76830 | JGI IMG/M metagenome (GOLD analysis project Ga0099826, IMG submission 76830) | Root nodule microbial communities of legume samples collected from California, USA - M. trunc garden sep15 | ecosystem: Host-associated > Plants > Roots > Nodule | place: USA: California... | reverse complement strand
TGACGTGCTGATTGTATAATTAATTTTGTTTTTCATTTTTTTAAAGGTACACATGGCATTTGTGCCTATTTTTTAAAAAAATTTCAGGATTTTTTTTTAATACGAAAAATATTTTCAAAAATTATATTTTTCGAAAATTCCAAAATTTATAATTTACGAAAAATATATATTTCAAAAAAAAATTCAAATTATTTTCTAAAATTTGGATATATATTTTTCGAAATTTAAAACAGATTTTTTTTTCGAAAAAGAAGTTTTTTAAATTTTCTCAACAAAAAAAATCTGGAAAAATATTTTTTCTTATTTTTAAATTTTGGAAAATAAAATTTCAATTTTTATCTTTTTAAAAATAATTTTTTAAACCATTACACGCATGTCAGGTTTTAAAAAAAATTAAAATAATTACAGACTGACGTGCCACGTCAGTGTCCATTACACACGTGTCAGTTTTTTAAAAAATTAAAATTAAAATAATTACACAGTGACGTGCCACTTCAGCGTCTGGATGGGGTCAGAGGTGTTTCGTGGAGAATCTTCATATTATAAGGTTGGAATCTAAACTTTTTTTTTAAAGGAGGTAAACCGGAACTTGCCCAAATTACAGGGGGTAAAGACATATTAACCCTACTTTTTTTTATATGACCAATGATTTAGTACTTCCTACTTAGAAATGACAACAAGTTCTAATTTTGTATTTGAAAATGGATATTCTTTTATTAATATTCGGATGTTCTGCTTATTTTTAATAAAAGATGCATATTTGTGTGAAAAAGGAATTTTTTAATATTTATCAGTGATATATACTAATGTCGTATTTTTATGTATTAATGATAAATATTTATCTCGTGTTTTTTTAATCAATCACACATATATTATACTGCTTTTTTTTTAAGGGTAAGATTTAAGCAATGATTAATGTTTTTTTTATTCTGTTTCTATTTTTATTTTAATCAGTGACACATGTTGTGTATTTTGGCCTGAATACATATGCCCCTAAGTATATCAGACCAAATATTAATGTTTCTCATACACCAAATTTGGTTCACATACCCCATCCCCACAAACCTAATAAAAAGTTTATCTTACTCTTCATATATTTTAACTTTAAGTATTTAATTTCTAAAAATTTCTTTCTCCATCTCTAGTGTTCTAACAATTAAAGTAAGCATATTATAGTCCTTTAAATCATGTCCTTCATATGTGGTGTTGCAAAGTATAAAGTACGCATAATATAGTTTTTTTTAGGGAATACAGTATAGTTCTTTAAATCTGTAATTGTACTTGATTAGTCTTTTAATCTTTATTTTCTACATAGATCCTTTGCGACTTTATCCTTATGTTGGTATTCAACTTAACTCCGTTAAAAAAACTTTTGTGCTTGTTATGATGTTTATGTGTCTATAAAGATTCTAATGTGACAAGTTAAAAGATAGTAGAGAATGAGGTTAATGAACCCTAATTAACACACATCAATATCGTTAAAGACACGTCAACATCATAAAAATCATGTGAATTTTTTAAGGAAGTTGAATGGATTAGATTATCCTTACCTCACGATCGAACTCCAGATTACTAGGGTCCATTTCCCATAGAAATCGGAGGGTTGACAAAAAAACCATCATGAGTTGTCTTAAAAAAAATATCCATCTTAAGAATCACAAGATTAATCTCTTCTGATTGATATAACACTCGAAAAGTCACTGTTTTTTTTTTGCAATTAAAATGTGTGTGAAAGTATTTATAGACGAAGAGTTTAGAACAAATCAAAGCACAACAAAAAAAAAACTGATACCCTCAAATGATTGAAATTATAAATCTAACAATTTCAATCATACATGAAAATTGAAATTTGGGTTCAATTGAACCATTATTTGATGTGCATGAAGAATGATGGCCCTGAGGTAAGTTTTCACTATGATTCCTTTCTTTATGCAGAGATATCAGTTTTGTGGTGTTTTTTTATGGCCATGATGACCCTGAGCTAAGTTTTCACCTTATTTTGTTGGAGTTTTCACCTTTAGATTATGTTTGTTGCTTAAAGTGTCTTGTTTTATTTGTCAATCCTCAATGAGTTGATTTTTAAGACCTTTGTATTCCAACTTCTTGCTCTTGCATTTTGCGTTTTAACGTTTCTTTCTCTTTTTTGTTAAAGTATTTTTAACATGTTATGATTGAAAAAATTTCGAAAACTCTGATGATGACATTTTCGGGACATAATTTTGCTTTCAGTGTCTAACTCGATCTATAAACGAGAAGACGTTAGCAATAAATTCCTAAATCTATTTGAAGTAAACAATAAAGTAGCTAGGAAGTGATAAAAAAAATATCATAAAAATAAAATCATGGATAAAAATACTAATTGTCCGACAAATAATTTCGAAAAAGAAATTTTTCTAGAAAATAATAAAAATTAGATGTTTGCATAACTTAATCATCATCGATTAACATAGGTTGCTAAAACTTATGATTACCTTGTTGGTCACATATTCCACATGAGACCATAACATAGAATAAGGAGAACAAAATTCAACAATTAAAAGAAATAGCACATGCATGCATCTTATCTTATATTTCAAACATCATGTCAATACTATCAATAACATCATTCAACCCAATCTTATCTTATATTTCAAACATCATGCCAATACTACCAATAAGGCAATGACATTATTCAACACATAAATTTACATAGTATATATTTCAGGCAAGTAAACAAACAAAACATAAGGTATAGCGTAATCAATTTATGAGAATCTAAAGGAAAAAACACTACAAACTCTTATTAGAATCTAAATGGAAAAACTTTAAAGGGAAAACCTTTGAAGTTTAAACGCTTATGAGAATCTCATATGCGTTTAAAATGATTATATTGATTCAAAAGAAGGTGGACATGTCTTATACAATGGAGAATGTTCAAAATCTGTTAAAATTGATAAAGTAGAAAGATGTTGATGTTAGTAAGAAGGTGGAAATGGAGCAAACAATGACGAATCAACGATTATGCTCTTTTTTAATATTAGGAGGTGTGGGAGTAGTGTGAAAAGGAGAAAAATGTAAATTTTAAGCATTTTAAATAAGGGGTTAATAGTGCTTTTCACTCCTGTAAAAATTTTGGTTTGATTTGCATCCTTATAAAAAAATTATTTTCCGAAAAACCCCCTCCCCCATATGACTGTGCATATTTGCTAACTTGGTACACTGCTTGGCACGCTTATTGTATAATATTTTTTTATTTTTTCTTTTTTTGAGGGTACGCGTGGCATTTGTACCTATATTTTTTTAAAAAAAATAAAAATGAATTTATATTGATTTAAAAAAATCTAAAAATTAATTTTCGAAAATTAAAATTAAAATTTTTTTTAAAAATAAATATATATTCATTTATATTAATTTGAAAATAAAAAATTGTAAAAAAAAATAATATAAATTCATTTACGAAATTTTTTTATAACCAAAATTTAAAAAAAATCAGAAAAAAAAACCATAAGATTTTTTTTTCAAAATTTAAAAAATCAAGAAATATAATAAGATTTTTTTCGAAATTAAAAAGATTTTTAAAAATTCTAAAATTTAATTTCCAAAATTTTAAAAAAAGGTCAGATTTTTTTTCTAAATTTTTAATTTTAAAAAAATTCTGAAAAAGTTTTAATATAAATTTTAAATTTTTCCAGAATTTTTTTATATTAATTTTAATATAAAACAAATTCTAAAAAAAATTAAAATGTTTAAAATATAGTTTTTTATACAAAAATTAAAATTTTGGTAATAAATATTTTTTCTAGAATTTAAAAAAAAACAATTCCGTAAAAAAAATATTTCCTGAATTTTTACAATTTTTTATTTTAAAAAATTAATTTTTAAAATATTTGTTATTTTTAAATTAATATAAATGATTTTTTTATATTTTTTGGATTTTTATTAATTTGTAAAAATTTAATTTCAGATATTTTAATAATGAAAATGAAATTTCTCAAATTTTAATTGATTTTGAAAAAAAATGAATTATACACGTGGCAAGTGAAAAAAAAAGAAATAAAAAAAAAATCTATGTCAGCACCCCATAAGCTGATTTGGTGAGTTGGAGGGAGGAGGGTGATAAGCCGAAAAAAAAAAAAGTTTACAAGGATACAAACCAAACCAAAATTTTTATAGAGGTGAAAACTAGAAATGACATATATTACAAGGGTGAAAAACACTATTAACCCTTAAATAAGTGTACAAAGATCTCGATTAAAAACAACCTACTTTATGTATTGGGAGCACCAAATATATGAAAGTATTATATTTGACTAAATCCATAACATGCCGATTTTTGTTAAACAACCTTTGTTAAACAACAATTAATGTCTGTTATACCTCTCCATCACCATCAAATAATATCATCTCTCTCACAAACATGATCAGAGTTCTCCAATAATCTGTAAGACTTGTTTTGAGGAGGATATTTCATTTCGATTTTTGAACGTTAGTCCTACATATCGTTGACAAGCATGATGCCAAACCCATTTTTCATATCTAATTTTAAATGGTAAATGATTTAGTTAATAATTTGTCCATAAAGTAATAGAATGTTAAAATTTACAATCATATTGTATTTCTAACATATATAATATTTATTCTAATGTAACATGAATGACTCAAAGAGTCTTTAACAAGCGAGGGAGATATGTTTCTGTATTTAGTTGATGTTGTTTGTGATTTAAATGCATAACTAAAATATTCATATTTAGTACAAGGGAGATGTTCATTATTTGTAGAATATATTGATGTCTCATGGATGTAGTTGATGACGTTGTGTGTGATTGAAATTCATGACTCCAATAATAATGTTTAATTTATGAGAATGAAAAAATATCAATTGTGTGTGATATATAATATTCAAAATTGATTTTTTAATTTAAAATTAATGATGTATTAACTATATGTTTTAATCTTTTCTTTAATTAATAAAATATGTATTTATTAAGATTTGATAAATTCTTACATCGATTATTTTTGTTAATTGATTCAAGCAAGTTGTGAAATAATTCAAAACAATATTAAATGTTGTAATTACTAATTTCTTATAAAGATTTAAATTGTCAAGTTAGTTGTTTATTGAAATGAAGGGTTGTTCAATTCTGACAAAAATAGTTGTTAATATTACCTTATGTTGTTTGTTGTGATCTTTTTAGATTTATTTGAATGATGTATAGTGAAGTATTTTTTTTCATTTTGGTTGATTTTACATATAACCATACAAACGCTATTATACATTAATATCGAGTGCAACTTATGGACAGTAAATATTACAGAAACCATCAATCAAAATCTATATAAGTGTGATTATTTCCTTCACAAAAAAAAAACGGTGATCATCAAATTAAATTTCGGTCATAGCTAATTTCTTATAAAACTGAACAACTCTAACAACATCACCACTAAGACATAACCCTCTAATTAGTGTGTTAAAGTTGTATATATCTGGATCATAACCCATTCTAAATACTTTTGCAAAAATAAAAAATGCAACGCTAATTTCTTTCAATTTAACACACAAACTTATCATGATATTTAGGGTTATCAAGTCAGATTTCACTATATTACCCAAACTTATTTTTTGAAAAAAAATCTTATTACAGTGCTAAGATTATTAGATTTAACAAGGGAATAAATACCTTGTTGAAAGAGATGATCGATGAAGATGGATAAAGATCAGGTGGTTAAATTGAAGAACCCTATCATCATTTTTTAAAATGTTATGATTGAACTTGAACTTAAAATTGGAAGAGTGTAAGTGAGTATATAATTTTGGAATCAACAATTTGAAACAGAAAGAAAAAAATTTGGAAGAAAAAATGGATTGAAAAATTGTGTTTGTGTTTGTGGCGGTGACGACTCTTTCCTCTATTTTTTTTCGTGTAAAAGAAATCAAATTGTATTATAACATATTTGATTATAGTAACGACTTGTTTGGAATAGCGGTAGATTAATATTTCTCGTTAATGTTGTATTATTGTAAAAGCAAACATGAGTTAAGTAATTTATTTTTTGTTTTTGTTTTTAACAAATCAAAATGAGATATATTGCTCAAAAGAGAGGAGATTCACCCCGCACAAGGTGTGCTAAAATGATGAATCCACCAAAGTTTGATACAAATCAACAGGCACCTACCAAGGCTGCCCGCACCAAAGGAAAAAGAAAAGTAAACAATTACATGATCCCCATACAAGGTAGTGGATATCTCCACCAGTCATGCAAACTGAATGAAAGAGGAACACCATTAGACGAGAGCCATAAAAAAAGAATTCAGCTTCACCTTTTCAACAATACTGAGAGGATCAAGAACCACATTTTTGAACACGCAATTATTTCTCTCCTTCTAGATTGCTCAAACACAAGCCAGCCAAATAATCTTTAAGAATAAATGGGATCACCGCGGCATACCCGCCAAATGTATAAACTGAGTGAAATGATCCTTTACTGAACCTAGAAAAACGCAAGAGACACCAAGCCACAAACAAATTAAATACCATGTGCTCCCAAAAAGATCGCACGCAATGAAGAGAGGAGCCGACGTTTCTGGAAACTCGCAACCGCCTATGCATAAGTTGTCAGTTGGTTTAATGATAAGTCATTTATTATATTATTACATATCAATAAAACTTTATTAATTTTTATTTTATTATCATATACGTTTCCTTTTTCTTTAATCTATAAAACATACATTTCTAAAGATTTTATAATTCCTAAATTGATTCTATTTGTTAATTGATTCAAGAAAGTTGTGAATAAATCCAACCCAAAGCAACCATTCAGTTTTCTCCGACAAGCCCAAAGCAGCCATTCAGTTTTGGCTGATGTTGTCATGTTCAACATTATTTTGGATGGATTTCTAAAGGAAAACAAACAACAACTTGTTTTCAATCTTCTTACTGAAATGACAGAGAAAAATGTTATGTAAGACAAGATAACCTACAATACTCTTATACATGCCCTGTTTGATGGTAAATTGTTAAATTAGATGGTGAAGTGTAAGCTATATCCTAATGCCCGTACATTTACCAATATAATGAATGGGCTTTTTAAAGAGGGTGATTAATGAAGCTTGGGCACTGTTTGGTTTGATGCTAAAATGTGGTGTACCTCCGGATCTTGTTACTTTTACAACTTTGATCCACGAGTGTTGCTCACGAAATCAAGTGTAGCAGGCCACTCTTATCTTTAAGAACTTAAAATCCAAACATCTCTCTCTGGATGTAGCTCTGATTAATGTTGTGGTTGATGGCCTTTGTAAGTCAGGAAGAGTATCTTGTGCTCAAAAGCTTTCTACAATAAATGGATGCTACTGGTCCTTGCCCTGATGTCAACACATATAATTCTTTAGTGGATTATTTGTGCAAAAATAAACAAATTGAGGGTGCTAAGGCATTGATAAGAACAATGGAGAGCCAAAATATTCATGCAGATGTATTCACACACAACATCCTTATCGATGGACTTCTTAAGATTGGTAAGTTAAAAGATGCGCATGCTATTTTTGATGATTTTTTGAAGAGAGAAAGTTCTGTAGGTGTCATCACTTATACCATAATGATTAATGGCAAGTGCAAACTGAATATGTGTAAGGAGGCATTGAATTTGTTCATTGAAATGGAAAAAATGGGTTGCAAGGCAAATCATATAACTTTCAAGATACTCATCCATGCTCTATGCCAGAAAAATCGGGACATGCATGCATCTTATTTTATATTTCAAACATCATGCCATTTCAATGACATCATTTAACTCAATCTTATCTTATATTTCAAACATCATGCCAATACTACCAATTAGGCAATGTCATCATTCAACCCATGAATTCACATAGTATATATTTTAGGCAAGTAAACAAATAAAACATAAGTGTAGCATAATCAATTTATGAGAATCTAAAGGAAAAAACACTACAAACTCTTATGAGAATCTAAATGGAAAAACTTTAAAGTTTAAACGTTTATAAGAATCTCATATGCGTTTAAAATGATTATATTAATTCAAAAGAAGGTGGGCATGTCTTATACAATGGAGGATGTTCAAAATATGTTGAAATTGGTAAAGTAGGAAGATGTTGATATTAGTAAGAAGGGGGAAATGGAGCAAACAATGGCGAATCAACGATTATGCTCTTTTTTAATATTAGGAGGTGTAGGAGTAGTGTGAAAAGGAGAAAAACATAAATTTCAAGCATTTTTAATAAGTGTACAAAAATCTCGATTAAAACCAACCTGCTTTATGTATTGGGAGCACCAAATATATGAAAGTATTATATTTGACCAAATCCATAAAATGCCGAATTTTGTTAAACAACCTTTGTTAAACAACAATTAATGTGTGTTATACCTCTCTACCACCATCACGGAATACCATCTCTCTCACAAACACGATTAGGGTTCTTCAATAATTTGTAACACTTGTTTTGAGGAAGATATTTCCATTTCAATTTTGGAAAGTTAGTCTTACATATCGTTCACAAGCATGATGTCAAACCCATTTTTCATATCTAATTTTAAACCGGTAAATGATTTAATTAATAATTTTTCATTAAAGTAATAGAATGTTACAAAACTAATGCAATTTTTTATAGTAAAAAAAATCAGTTATTTGATAGATTACAGATACATAATACATAGTTGTAAAATGTGTTAAAATTTACAATCACTTAGTATTTCTAACATATATAATATTTATTCTCATGTGACATGAATGATTGAAAGAGTTTTTAACAAACGAGGGAGATATGTTTCTGTATTTAGTTGGTGTTGTTTGTGATTTAAATGCATAGCTAAAATATTCATATTTAGTACATGAATAATTAGGGAGATGTTCATTATTTACAGAATATATTGATGTCTCATGGATGTAATTTAGGGTAGAGCGTGGGTCGCTTACGGGCGGGTTCGGTTCAATAATTGGTCACATGGAGTAAACTGCTAATTCAAAACATTCACCCATTCCCGACCGCATAAGGTGTCGATTTTGATGGGGGACAGGTTCAGCGGTTGAACGGATTGCACGGGTGGGTTCAAGCGGGTTGGTCTGGTTAGAGGATACTCATGCAACAACACTCAAGTCTTCCCGCAGTGTCACACCTTCAGCTTCCAGTAACACCGTCTCATCTCCACTTTATATCTTATTTTGTTAAGCAAACTATTTCGCAGAAAAAAAAAATCACAGAAAGAAATAACTTAAGAAAAAAGGAGGATGGTTGATATAGCACAAAAAAAATCACCATTTTCTTTTTTAGACAATAAAGACAATGCTTGCTTTATATCATTGAACACCCATGTCTTCTTCAACAATGCTTTTTTGAGACTTTTTTAAGTTAAACAAATTTTGTTGTACACTTAGGATAGGGAAGATGAATGAAATACAAAAAATACAATGTTTTATAATATATATTATTATAATTATTTTAGTATTGTATTGACACTCTTACTCCTATATAATACAACTAAGCCACTGCTATTCTTTTGTGGGATGTGACGTTGGAGCGGTGAAAAGACCTTGGAAGAGAAAAATACTATATAAAATTGGGATAAAGTTATGCTAGGAATATAAAGAGGTCTTTGTTAGATACTAGCAAGTACCCACTTGTTCTCAAGAATTATTATAGCGTAATGTAAGCTCTATGAACATATCATGGGCGGGTTCAGCCACCGGTGGGTTGAAGTTTCCAAAACCGGGCCCGACCTTATAGACCCATTTCTAACTAATTTTTATCATTTTCATACCCGACATCCGACCCAACCCACCCGCATCACTCAATCATAGCTCAGTTTTCTCGGGTCCTGGGCGGGTGAGCTACTTCTGCTCAGCCCTAATGTAATTGATGATGTTGTGTGTGATTGAAATTCATGACTCCAATAATAATGTTTAATTCATGAGAGTGAATATCAATTGTGTGTGATATATATAATATTCAAAATTGATTTTTTAATTTAAATTTAATGACGTATTAGCTATATGTTTTAATCTCTTCTTTAATTAATAAAATATGCATTTATCAAGATTTGATAAATTCCTACATTGATTTTCTCCGTTAATTGATTCAAGCAAGTTGTGAAACAATTCACAACAAAATTAAATTTTGTAATTACTAATTTCTTATATAGATTTAAATTGCTTACTTTTTATGTCGTTCCGTACCAAGAAAAAGGATAAAGTTAGTTGTTTATTGAAACGAAGAGTTGTTCAATTTCGACAAAAATAGTTGTTAATAATTACCTTGTGTTGTTTGTTGTGATGTTTTCAGATTTATTTGAAATGATGTAGAGTGTTTTTCTTCATTTTGATCGATTTTACATATAACCATACAAACGTTTTTATACATTAATATGGAGTGCAACTTGAGGACAGTAAGTATTACACAAACAGTAGCCGTAAACAGTAGTGCTACTACTCAATTACAAGAACTATCTAGAGATACTAATATCTAGTTCACGTAGCTAGAAAGTTCTAAAATATTATCCTCATCATAAGAGTTCCATGATATTCTATATCATTCTCCATCATTCTCTATCTTTCTCCCCGGGTTGGAAGAGACTCGTCCTCGTGTAAAAAATTTCTTGTTCATCCTCAAGACAACAATTGTAACCTTCTGACATAGGATGAAATGAGCCATTTTCTAAAAATATGTCTTCGACTACCATTTTTGAATCCTTCTGTTGCTAAGTCCAAAGTATTATAAGGGAAAAATCTGCATCAACATCTTCTCAAGGTGGCTTAGGAATTGGACGAGGCATATATAACTTTGTTTTATCCTTTCATGGTTTCCTTGTGACTAAAAGTTCAAGTGGCTTAAACTCATCTTTTCCTTCATTGAATGCATTGAGTGGTAGAGGTGCCAACTTGATTTTAATCACATCCTTCATGAAGGTGTAGGTGTTGGCATAACCATCGTATAATGCACAACGATCATATTGACAAGGCCTCCAAGTATCCATAGAAATAACACCACACCATGAATTTTCTTTGTAATTATTACCAATGGAAAATGAGACAATGGAGGTTGAGGTGCTTTTACCTCATTATCCTTCTTAAGCCATTGTAGATTGCATGGATGTGGGAGCTCCTTTGTCGGCAACATTAATTTTTCTATCATATAGTTCGATACAACATTTTCAAAACTTTCACTATCAATGATGATATCACAAAACTTACCTTGTGATGTGTTAGAAGTGTAGAAGATATTGTGGTTTAGACATGATTCTTCTTTAGTTGTTGATGTGCCTAAGCTTCTTCTAATTTCAAGGGGTTCATAAAATGAACATATTCTTCGTCATATAGTAGTTTATCTTTCTCCTCTTTTTCAAAAACTTCATGAATATCATCGGGGCCATATTCATCATCATATATTGGATCTCTATTTCCCTCTTCTTCAAACACTTCACAATTGTCATCACCAACATATTATTCATCATATATTGATTCTCGCATCGTCCTTCTTCAAACGATTCATAAATGTCTTTTTTTCTTCTTCAAAATTTTTATGTATCTCCCAATTAATCATGGTGATGGATTTACGATTTGGACAATCCAAGACTATGTGGCCATACCCTTGACACAATAAACATTTTGGTGTCTTTGTATTTCTCTCCATGATTGTGTTATGTTGAGGCTTGAATGAGGAAATATGTTGATGGGTTGGTAAATTTTGAGAATCAATATGATTTTTGGTGGAGGAAAAAGTTTGGTTTGAAGATTTTTTGGACAATTGTGGTTGAGTAAAGTTTTCTTGATAATAATGAGGTAAATACTTAGGGATTAGTTTCTACCGCATTTTGCCCCACGTCTTGATCTTCCTTTTCCCTTCACGCTCTCGTTTCCTTTTAAGATTTTTCCACCAAATTGAAGCGTGTTTCTTCAGCTTGAAAACAACGATCTTTACTTTTTGCTCTTATGGAACATCCTTATACTCAAATACACGCTCAACAGTTTGTAACCAATCCACAAACTCATCGGGTTGTAGCTTCCCTTCAAGATCTGGAATGTCTACTTAATTTCAAGAACTATATAAATATACTAGTATCTAGTTCATGTAGCTAGAAAGTTCTAAAGATATTAAGATGCTCCTAGTTATTATGACTTTATTTAGTATTATTCTTGAAAGTTATGTTCAGACCAAAGTCCCACATCGACTAATGTTTAAGAGAAACTGAGCTGCTTGCATATAAAATGAAATGACCTCTACTCTTGTTAAGTATGGAGCCGCGTGATGATGACATAGCGAACTATTCTTTCACCTTTTACTAAAGAATACCGTGTCAGTGTCACATTTAGCGGCATACGTTAGTTTTTGGAAGAGTCCTCCTTGTGAGGGCTCTGCAATATAGTTCAAATTTTATTTTCAAATTCCTCTTTCAAAAGGCTTTACAATATAGATCAAATTTTGTTCTCAAACTCCAACTTTGTATATAACAATTAATTTGTTTCATTTTTAGTTAGTAGAGGACTTTATATCTACAATATTTTAACCTATCAAAAAATGAATCATTATATTTATTTTTTGAGGGAAAAATAAATGTATTTTAAATATTATAGATTAGTTCCAATAAAAAAGATCACTTATGCTTCAGTTTTCTAATTCTCATCTTTCTTTTTTTTTTATTAATAACGCCCCTTAAATATTCATTCATACACTTTAAAATGACTAAAATATCCCATAAAATTTTCAGAATCAAACCATTTGTCCAAATTAAAATGTCCCCTTAAGCGATGAACAACAACGGCACAACAACCTCCAGTGTAGTTATCAGTTTCTAGAGCATGAATCTCTAGTGGAAATCGTTGTCGCCACTTTTTTTTTTTTAGAGAAATGATATATTTGAACAAGTGAACAACTATGTTGTGACAATTTCTGAATAATGTTTTTTCTCATACTCACATTATGTTATTATTCTCTCTTCCTTACTTTTTTCTCTCCATTTATTATTTTTGACAAATAAAAAGAGAGAAAGAACGTTGTCATTAAATTGTTGTATAAATATTATCATTTTTTTTATATGAGTAAAACCATCAAATCAATCACGAGGATTATGAATATTTTAAAAAAGTTTTTCTTAAAATATAATAAGGATTAAATTGATAGTAAGTGCTTAAAGTGGTTAAAGATATGAACCACATTGGTAGATAATAAGTTGTTAAAATATAGAGACTTAATTGATAGTATTTGGTTAAATTTAGGGATCAACTAGACAATTTAACAGAGTTTTTTTTTTTTTTTTGAGGGAAAATAG
>Ga0099826_10001818_pt1 | contig 13257 bp, 8 predicted proteins | sample Mtrugardesep15_FD_76830 | JGI IMG/M metagenome (GOLD analysis project Ga0099826, IMG submission 76830) | Root nodule microbial communities of legume samples collected from California, USA - M. trunc garden sep15 | ecosystem: Host-associated > Plants > Roots > Nodule | place: USA: California... | reverse complement strand
AAATTCATACACACTGATTATGGAGAAAGAGAGGTTATGTTATGCAAGTTGAAATATGTTCCACAACCTATCAAATATCTCTACCACCTTTAATTATCATTTGAATTTTAAAGATGTAAATTTGATTTTAAGGTATTTAAAAAAAATATGTTTGGTTAATATTATAATATTTACAAAAAACTTTAAAAATATTGATTATAATAGTTTGTTACACGTGAATTTATTCTCATCTTCATTAAAACTTTATTCCCACTTTTTTTTTGGATTTTTTTATTCCCGTTAAACCAAGAGAAACGACAGACATCAAGGAAACACAACGACATCTCAACTAGGTTGACACCCCTATGAACCTCATCATCTAAAAAAGGGGAAAAAGATACAAGACGGGGACTAAGCCAAAACCCTCAAAAATTTAGTAAACTTGTAACAAACATAAGTATGTATAACTATATCATTTTATTACCAGGATTCCAAGAATATAATTTGAAACAAACACATCCTAAATGTCAGAAAATGAATAGATATTTAATTTCCATATTCACAAAATATGATATTTAAAAGAAATAAGAAAATTATTTTTAAAAATTTTAAAAACATCAACTTTTTTTTCTACAAAACTATAAATTTATTTACTGTTAAAAGAAGTAAAACTACAATAATTTATTTTTAAATGACAATACTATGAGTGAAATCATAATAAAATATAATAATTTTATTCGGATTTTGATGGATCGATTATGTATGTCGTGAAATCAATACTCATTGGTGGATAATCTTCAAAGAAAAAAGATATTTGTGCGAATAGTTGAAATAAGTTTTGATGAATCTATCTCATTCTTATATTGTGTTTTTATTATACATCTATGTTTTTTCTTTTGTTTTATCCCAAAAGAACAACACATAAATTGTTACCACAAAAATAGTTGTATAGATATCGTTTTTCATCTTTAAATTTAATTTTTTTTTACAATAATAATTTTAAATACCCTTTAAACTTTTTTTTATTCCTAAAAAAACTAAAAGAAAATACTGTTAAAAAAACGAATAATATTCTAGATTAATCATAATAAGTGTACAATAATTATTTTGAGAAATGTTGGGGACAATTATCAAGAAAGGAAAGGATTGATGATTATAAATGAATAATAATGAACAGTATAAGTATATACCAAAATAAAAGTCACAGGATGGCAGTATAGTTAGCTGGCCACACGTTTTTATATTCATTTCCATTTTGATTTTCTGTACTTTCTCTTCTTACTTCACCGATTCCTTCAGAACCAAATAAAATTCAATTCCTCATTATTGGAATTGTTTTTTCTCTCCTATTTTATTTTTTTTGACTTCACATTCATTTTACCCTCCCAAATTATTTCAGATTTTTTCTCTATCTCATATCTCATATTACGCCACAAAATCCTCATACTCACGTATAAATCCACACATTTTGCTGCATAGTACATCACTGTTTTCAGTACTTTCACCTTTCACAGGTTCATTTTTGTTTTTTCTTATATTTTTATTCATAATTAAACTTTTCCGGCACCGTCACCGGCCGGCATCTTTCTTTTTTGTGGTTCACGTGAATACTAAGATTTTGATTAAAGGGTTGGATTTTTTCTTCAACCAAACGCCATTGATTCCTCTAAAAAAGGAAAAGCTGAAACAAAGCTTTTTTGGTTTTTTCCTTTGTTTTTGTGTCTGTATTCGTGTGGATTGGTCGTGTAATGAATAAGTCAGTGTTTTTGTATAAGAAGAGATTTGGGTGGCTAAGATTTCTGTGACAGAATCAAAGATCTATATCTTGTTTTGGATTCACAAAAAATGATGAAGATGAAGAACGTGACGAATCATAATGGAGGTTCGGGGGTTCCCGAACCTAGAGGTTTGGAATGGGAGATGAGACCAGGAGGCATGTTAGTTCAACGCCGAACCTTAGACTCGGATCGAGACTCGGTTCCTCCACCGACAATTAGAGTTAAGGTTAAATTTGGTTCCACCTATCATGAAGTCAACATTAGTTCACAAGCAACGTTTGGTACTTGTTACACCCTTTTTCTTTTTATTATTATTATTTTATTACTCTCTAGGTACTTTTTTTTTATATAAGAAACAAATTCATTTTTTAAATTCACTAGATGATTTTTTTTGTGGTTACAAATTCACTAGATGATTGATATATTGAATAACTATTAATATTCAATGAACCTATATTGAATAGTTGATTTTTTTTTTATGTGCTTTTTCATTGATTAATGTTTGGTTTTTTAGGGGAATTGAAGAAAATGCTAGCTGGTCCAACTGGGTTACACCACCAAGACCAAAAGATATTTTATAAAAACAAGGAGAGGGATTCAAAGGCATTTCTTGACATAGTAGGAGTGAAAGATAAATCAAAGTTAGTGGTGATGGAAGATCCTATTTCTCAAGAGAAGAGGTACTTGGAAATGAGAAAGAATATAAAGATGGAAAGGGCTGCAAAATCTATTTCAGAAATTAGCTTGGAAGTAGATAGACTTGCAGGGCAGGTAATTTTTTTAGGCCCTTTTTTTTTATGATAAGGTCGGTGATTGTATTTAATGCTTGAATAATTGGTTCTGTTTGATGATATGAATTGCTTGATTAGGTGTCTGCACTAGAAACAATAATTAGTAAAGGTGGGAAAGTTGTAGAGACAGATGTGATTAGTTTGACTGAGAAATTCATGAATCGATTGCTTAAGTTGGATGGTATAGTGGCTGATGGGGATGTTAAATTGCAGAGGAAAATGCAGGTAAGATTTTCAAAACAATCTTTAGTGCACTTTTTTTTATTAAACAAATTTTGCCTTAGATTTCCTCTTAAATTGATTTTAGAGTGAAGATTAATTTTAGTCTTTAAGAAAAAATTATGACTTTTAATTTGGTTCTTATGAAAATAACATTTAGTCCCGGGAAAACGGGATAACTTAGTCCCTAATATCTAATTTTATTTATGTGTCCCCTTTAGGTCACAAGGGACAAGAACTAAATTGTCTCGATTTTTTTTTGTCTTAGTGAGTAAATGTTGAATTTTTTTTTGAGATCAAATTAGGTGTCACAATTTTTCGTAGAGAGTAAAGTGCACATTCACTTATAATCTTAGATTTCCTCTTAAATTGATTTTAGAGTGAAGATTAATTTTAGTATTTTAAGAAAAAATTATGACATCTAATTTGGTTCTTATGAAAATAACATTTAGTCCCGGGAAAATGGGATAACTTAGTCCCTAACATCTAATTTTATTTATGTGTTCCCTTTAAGTTCCCTCAAAAAAATAAATTATGTGTCCCCTTTAGCTCACAAGGGACAAGAACTAAGTTGTCTCGATTTTTTTTTGTCTTAGCGAGTAAATGTTGATTTTTTTTAGAGATCATATTAGGTTTCACAATTGTTCATAGAGTAAAGTGCACATTCACTTATGATATTAGATTTCCTCTTAAATTGATTTTAGTGTGAAGATTAATTTTAGTCTTTAAGAAAAAATTATGACATCTAATTTGGTTCTTATGAAAATAACATTTAATTCTAGGAAAGCGGGATAACTTAGTCCCTAATATCTAATTTAGGTTCCCTAAAAAAAATTATGTATCCCTTTAGGTCACAAGGGACAAGAATTAAGTTGTCTCGATTTTTTGTCTTAGTGAGTAAATGTTGATTTTTTTTTAGAGATCAAATTAGATGTCACAATTTTTCGGAGAGTAAAGTGCACATTCACTTATGATCTTAGATTTCCTCTTAAATTGATTTTAGTGTAAAGATTAATTTTAGTTTTTAAGAAAAAATTATGACATTTAATTTGGTTCTTATGAAAATAACGTAGTCCCTAATATCTAATTATGTGCCCCTTTAGGTCACAAGGGACAAAAACTAAGTTGTCTCGATTTTTTGTGTCTTAGTGAGTAAATGTTGATTTTTTATAGAGTAAAGTGCATATTCACTTAATGATTTTGTTGGTAATGTAGTACATTATTGCTTCTAATGGTAGTTAATAATTTTGAAGGTAAAAAGAGTACAAAAGTATGTTGAAACTTTGGATATCTTGAAAATTAAGAATTCTAATGGAGGTCATGTCCCAAAGAAGAAGCCTCAACAAAAAGTAAAATTGCCTCCAATTGATGAGCAACTAGAAGGCATGTCTATTGGGAATCATAAATTACAACCAAGTTTGGAGCAACAATCACAAAGGAACTCAGACGGGAATTCTCAAGTATTTCAGCAGCTGCTGCACAAACCCTCTACGAATTCTACCTCAGAAGTTGTAGTTACTACAAAATGGGAGACATTTGATTCTCTACCACCATTAATTCCTGTCACTTCAGCATCTTCATCAAGCTCTTCCACTAATAATTCAGTTCATCCCAAGTTCAAATGGGAACACTTCGAGTAATTAGTGCAGTGTTTGTGATTGTGTGGATGTATTTTGAGTTTGTTTTCCACTTGGAGTGTTATTATATTTTGAATTATACATTCTTTTCTGTATTTAGATTTGTTTAGCAACCCTTTAGTATGTCATTTACATCACCGGCAATAAATGGGGTTTGCTATGATAGGGATTATTATCATAAAATAGTTCTTTTTCTATTTTTTTTCTTTCTGTCCTCCAAGTACATTTGATATTTTGGACTTCTTTTGCTTATATTTTGTTACAAAAGTGAGTACTAGTTAATAGTTATCAATTGTTATCAATTGTTTCGACCTAAAGCTATACTTTTTAGATATTGTCTATTTTGGGTGTAGCAAGACATAGCTTTCAAGTTGAGGCTAAGGTAAGGGGCTGAAGGGTCAGAAAGCCTTAATGTGTGGCTTAGATCCTTGTTCTCCACATAGGGCGCCAATCATTTAAACTAGATATGAGTGGTGATCGAAGTACAAGTGCACAATGGAGTACCATGGTTGAGCTCCATCGAAGGAGGTAATATACTTGTAAACATTTCGAGGCTCAAGTCATTATTTGATTATACAAAGTGAAAGGTTTATCAAAGGAAATGTGTGTACCTTTATATTAGAGTTTATGTCCTTCTATAAGTGTAAATTATGGTGAATGAGGGTGATCTCGTTGAAACCATTGAGGGAGTAATGAATCAAGTCTCTAACGTGATCTATAGATCATTGTGTGATGTTGATCATATGGTGTATCTTAGTTGAGAAGGATTGCTAGTGTTTTAGGATGTATCATCTTTAAATCCAATTTGTATCTTGTTTGGTCCAATTTAAAACATTAATATGTGCGTATGTTTGATTCTACCTTTAGCTATGAAACTTTCAAATTGATTTTAAATCCAGAATCAAGACTACATGTAAATTAATATTATTAGCTTCCACACCGACATAAAATCAATTATCAAACATGAATTTGCAAAAGTCACATTTTTTGTGTTACTTTCAACCGCAATCAATTTTATCAACCAAACAATCGTTCCTTCTTGTTGAATGGTTGCTTTAGGTATGTCACAACTCTGTCTCTCATGGATCTCCATATCTCTCTCTTCAGGTGAAAGGGGGGGTCAATCATTGTTACATACTTGTTATAACTTTTTATAGGTTTAGCAGAAGTGCTTGATGAAATGTTATTATATTTTTGGTACTTGCTTCTAGTGGGGGCTACAAACTGACAAAAGAAGAGCCTTTATTAAAGTGTTTTATTTACTACACCGAAGATGGAACTTCTTAAATATTTTATTTTTGACTAAAAAGCTTTTAAAAAAATATTAAAATTGCATTATTTAAATTATAGATATGGGCAATGGTAAAAGTTTTACATAAATATACAATCATATATCCTTATGTCATGTGTCATAATATTACATTCTAACATATTTAAACAACTTTTAAGTATTTAATAAAGTTTGTATAAAACCAAGTGATATTATTCAAGTAATTAACGAACTCAAAGACGAATTGTTTGAAAGAATATGAATTAAATTCTTGACTACAAAACAAACAATCTAGGTTGTTTCTCTCTTAACTTTGGATGAACTTCAGATTTCTAGAAGTTTATTCCCCGAAAAACCAGAGCATCGACACAAAATAAAATCAATCCAAATTTTATTATTAATAAAATTAGTTTATTAATAAAATTAGTTTAAACTACCATACGACTTAGTTTCAATTAAACAACAATGTTCTTTTTTGAACGGAAATTAAACGACAATGTTGAATCTAACAAAGTTAACTAAACTTATACAACGAGACAAATTAAAGTTCAAATTTCATTCGTACGATTTGTCTATATTTTTAAAACTTAAACAGTTGATTCATATAGGCTTTGTTTGGGAGTTTAGAGAAGAGGGGAAGGAAATGAATACATTGAAGGGTTGGCAAATATATGAGAAAATAGAAAAAAAATTCATAGTAAAATTTTTGGAAGAGTATTTTCGTAAAGAGTGATAAAGTAATGTTTACTCTTAATATATTTTTAAGGTTAAGAATATTATAACAACATAATTTAAATTTGAAAAATTTGTATAAACCCTCCAAAATCCAGTATCGAAAACAATTTAGTTTCCCAAATTACAATGATTTTATATATAAAGAAAAATAAACACTCAAACTCCTTTCCCTCTGAAGTCATCTATTCTTTGCACAGCGGTTCCTTTTTCCTTTCAAATTCTCCCCTTCCCTGAAACTCCTAAACAAAGCCACATACAAAACAAATCTGAAAAGTAGATATGCCTTTTAAAAAGATAGTATAATTTACTCGCAATAATTATGAGTTAGTTTTAACTAATTATGAGCTGGTAGGATTGGTAATTTTGCTGTATTTCTGATCCAATAGGGAATTCCGGATTTTGGAAACCTTCCTTTTGGGGCCTCAAAAGCTTTGAAGCCAAGACAATGATGCCTATTAGTCTATTATCTTCTGCTAAGATTGCAACACTTAAATGCAAACGCGTTATAATAATAATGCATGGAATGATTTGTTAGTAGCAGTACTGAATTAACCTGGTTTTCTATAAATTAATTAACGATATTGATATAATTAATTTTAGGGTCATGTTAACTTGTGTCCTAAGGACATATGTTAAGGAATTCAAAATAAATAACTTTGTATTGGAAAACATGATAATTTAACTCTTAAGAAGTTGATTGCACAACTTTTGATACATATATTTCTATAATAAGTTCCTTAACATGTGCCCTTGAAATCACAAGTTAACATTTGCCTTAATTTAATAAGCAATTGGTAATGCCCAATAGAGGTCCATGAAGAATGGCAAAATTTGCACAAATAATAAATATGATTTTCTTTTAGTGGAAATAATTAGATAGGATTGAAATTATACTTTCTCCCTATCAAACTATAAGATGACAACTTCATAAAAAAAACTATAAGATGACAATGTAACATAAAAAAAATGTAAAATGACAATAGAGCCGCCAATAAATCGAACCAACTTGAATATAGTTTGAAACTTCATTTAATAATTAACTAGTTGAACTTGAATTGAAAATCAAGTTCGTTATTTACATGAATTGAATTTGAGGTATATATAGTTTGACTAACACACACTAGTCTTTAGAAATGGAATAGTCTTTTGAGTGTATTGTCAATTTTAGTTGTGAAATTTTGTTGCAAACATTGAGAATACTACTTGTGTTTTATGTGTTGAGCTTGTAGAGTCGGCTAGTCACCTATTCGTTAGATGTTCGATTGTAGGTCAGGTATGGTATCATGTGTTTAAGTGATTGGAGTGATATCTTGTGTCCACTTGTATATTGAAAAAGTGTGTTACCGAGCGGTTTATAAACACACAAAAAAAGTCGTTTGGGTGTACGAACCCAACATTTTTAGGGACTAAAAAGCAAAATTCAACATCACGATTACAAATTTCAAATGGCATGAAGCCCTTTTCTCCGGCCCATATATACAACAAAAGCAATAATTTCCCATACTAATAATTAAATGTGTTAGCTACATATTTTATAAAGACAAAGTCCATCCTCTTTTATATCTGTTTTAGACAAGTTAAGACCAATTTTTTTTAGTTGTACTTTTGGCAATTATCTTTCTTTTCATAGAATTCATTTGGCAATTATTAAAGGCACCATGAAACACGATATAGGTTTATTCCAGAACAATGAGTATAGATTTACTAGAAGAGGTGCCATGCCAATGACTGCAAATGAGTTAGCTAAGATTTTCCATATTGAAGGTAAAAAAGTTGATGGGTGCTCTTTTGATCCCCTATTTGTTCTTTATCCTGAAAAACAATATTCATAAGTTATTCCCTCTTGAAACTTTTTAAAACACAAAAGATGTCGTTCGAGAGTTATTTCTCGAGCGGTTTATGCATTTTTTTTAGGAAAAAAACGGCTATATTTTTTTCACCCTTTCAACTTCTCACACGTCCTATAATTTTTACAAAAATGTCCATAGGATTTTGGATTTTAAAATACAAAAATATCCAAACTGAGTTCGGATTTTATAATCTGAGATATGTTTATATATAATCAGCAAGCAATCAGATAAACTCGCAAAATCATAAAAATATTAAAAAAAACCATCAAAATATTCTAAAAATCAAATAAAACTAATGAAATTTTTTCCAGATTTTTTTTCCCTGAGAATATAAAGAAAAAAAATGAAAAATGGGTCTAAACGATAAAATTTTAGACTTTGAGGGCGGTGTTCCGTTAGAAGTCTCTTCTACTGGAGTCATGATCCTTGATTTTTTTTCTTCTGATTTTATGGGAAAGTTTTGGAGCAGTCTGTCAAGTTGTCTGAAAAACGGATTTTTGACTAAGAACACCTAACAATGACCTAAAACATAAATATGAGAGTTAGGAAGATTAATAAGGTCCTTAAAATTGGTTATCTATGTTACAAACAGACTCAAAATTTGTGTTGATACAGTTCAGATTATATAATCCGAACTGTTTTTTCCCTGAAAAAGGATGTGTTCGGATTCTATAATCCGAAAAAAGCAAGAAACGAGCCCTATTTTTTAAGGTTTTCAGATTATAAAATCCGAAATGGTGAAAACTCATTTTTTTTATCCTATAATAAAGGAAAAACTCAATTTGGATTCTAAAATCCGAAAATCACATGAGTATTTTCGTAAAAAAAATAAACGTACGAGAAATGAATAGAGTTAAAAAAGTAATAGCCACAACAATCCATGAAGTCTGGATAGAAGAGGAGCCCATAGCTGCCCATTTGGACAAAGATTATCCAATTCAAAAATAAGGTCTCCTTTTTACAAAAATATAAGAAGACGCCTTTTGTAAAAGAAAAAAGAAAGACACCCTGACATTTTGTAATTATACCCAAATTTTCACAAATATCCCTTTTTTTTAAAACTTAATATCTGATACAATGATCGAGTAATTCGAAGGGACCAATCTTACCACCACTTTCACAAATATCATTTATCTACACCTTTAATTTGTATTATACAGTTCTTTATTTTAAATGTGGGTAAATTTATAATTCATAATACAGTTTTTCTTAATAAAAATAAAATATAGGCAGTAAACTATATGTATATCGTAAAGTGTACTCTAAATAAACTACATATTTAAAACTTGTAGCTTACGGTAAATATTTTATCATAAACTTGAAGTTTTATGAGGTACACTTCCGTAAAAAAAAAGTGTTTTATATGTACACTTTCATATGGTTTATGGTGCTTTATAAGAACTACATGTTTATCGTAAATTGCACCAGATAACATTATCCTAATTAAATTATGTACCTTTACGGATCGATTATGCATAATGCTAATTTTGATATGTCAATTTGCCTTCATAAAAAAAGGAAATTATGCTGAACAAAATGTATACAAAAAATTTACCGTAAAATAATGTGCACAGTAAATTATATGTTTTGGATTAAAAATACGTGCATCATAAATTTGTGGTTTGCAATGCATATTTTAAAAAGGGTACAAATGATAATTATGCTGATCCATAATCTAGCGACCCAAAGGTTGATCTAAAAGATTATTAAACTATGTTAGTTATTTAACTAACCACCGTGAAGTTATGAGAAATTGTGATTCAATACTAAAAAAGCAAAAATTAATGAAGGAAATTAAGAGAGGGAAAAAGTGAAATCCCTCTCTAATCCCGTCACTAAATTTTGCTATAAAGGAATATGTGAGAGATTTTGTATTTTCCGTCACTAATTTCTCTCCCTAATTTTACTTTTTCTAGTAGCGATATTGAGCGAAGATTAAAGAAAGAGACTCGAGTTACTGATAATCAATTTGGTTTTATGTTTGAGATGTCGACCATGGACGTGATCTACTTACTTTGACTTGTGATGGAGCGATATTAGACAGATAAAAAAGACTTGTATATAATTTTCATTGATTTGGAGAAGGCGTATGATAGAGTGCCTTGATAGATTTTGTGAAAATCCTTAGAGAAAAAAGGGGTTAAGATTGTTTATACTAACGTTATCAAAGATATGTATGAGGAAGCTTCGAGTAGTATGAAAACGTAAGATGAGGCTACCAACAATTTTTCCATAACAATAAGATTACATTCAGATCAACAGTAAGCACTTTCATTTTTATTCACCAAGATTTTCCAATAATTTTAAATTAATTTCATTTATGGAATGTCCTTAACGTACAGTATTTTTTTTTTTTTTCCTATTTAGATTACCATGACGTCTCTTTGTTTCCCTCTTGTGGCAATTATATGCTTTTTGCGGCTGGTTATGCTGACATGGAATCGATTCGAAATATATGAATGGATAACTCTGCTTCAAAGTCTTCCAACGTTACTGTGTCAAGATTCTCAAACATAGTAAAAATCATGTAAGGGATGTTATAGTTATTGTATATACATGTGTCATAGTTCGTTTAATAGCAAAAACAATAAATTAATCAAAACTTTATTTTGTAAATTACGTGAAGTTCTTTTATTCTTCTAGAATCTCTGTGTGTGCATGTCAGCATGTGGGACGTGAATTAATTTGTCAACATATATACTATATAATTAGGTTAATTAGTTGCCATGCTATGCTACATTATACGGGAACACTTAGCATATTTTGGCGATTCTTCACAATCTTTAACATGGATTTTAATTAATATGTGATTGCCAATTACGTGATCTAAGATCTGCAACTCCTAATGCACTGGGCGAGTCATGGCTCATGGGCTATCCTAAAGTTATGCGTGTGTGTCTAGGGTTGGGTGTGTATATTGATATCGTTCAATGGATCCGTTCACATTTGTAACAACAAGACGAGAGCTACGATCATTGATGTAAAGACAAAATAATCAAAATAAGAATAGAATGTATAACAACTCCAACAAAAAAGCATAACGACCCATACAATCAAATAAATTTCTACATTTTTTTTGGTAGGGACGGATCCAAAAATTATCAAGTGGGGGCCGAATAAAATTATTGATAAATAGTACATACAAGTTTTATTTTCTACTTTTATGAAAGAATAAGTGTAAAAATTATAAGTTTTACACTGTCGATGCATATCAAACAGAGATACCTACATCTATGAGTTTTAAATTACTCTTACACTTTTAAGACCGCACACTCAATAGTATACGATGTCAGAATCACATGTCCAAAAAACACAATTGAAATTTTAATGGTGATAATCAAATTATTTACATAATAATATTTTTATAAATAATATTGTGTGCTGGTATATATTATAAAAACAACTAATATTAAGTCCAAATATTATATCTAAAATTATAGTAGTATATAATTAATGTGCAAGTATATTTTTTCTTCTTATGATCGTTGTAAAGAAAGTACAGAACCGTGTGATGACTTGTGTTGAAATAGTTGGCGACTTTATGGAAAGTGCAATATGCACTACTATTGCTAAAAGGTTGCCCTTGAAAATGGAAAGGCCAGCCAGCCAAGAAATGTGTGCCTAAAAAGAAAGAAAGGCATATTTGTGGTTTAGTTTTCTTTGGTTCTATAGATATGCATGCATCACTTTCAGAGGCAACACACCAAGTTGACACGGAATTCGTGGGTTACCAAACAAGTCCCCTAAAAAGGAAGCTATCTCTCTAATCTATCTATTCTCACATTTCATAATCTTAATTTTAGGTCCCATATATTGATAGTTGACATGTAGCTATATTTTAGCTTTGGTTCACGAGTTTGCCTTTTCATTTACATTTATACGTGGCCTACTTTTGTCTCAATGAGAGGGAGCCATTCTCTATGCTGTTGCCACTTATCCCGTAATTCGAATTTATCTATAACTATAACCAATGGTAAGAGATAAGTATGATATGATTCATAATTTTATCTAACTAAATCAATTTTTAGGTATTGCTTTTGGCTTTATCGTGGCGATATCAAGATGACAATGATATTTTGTACGTGTTTTTCTATACTAGTACTTCTGTAGTTTCTACGTAACAAATATTTGGTTATAGAAAGGGAATCTAAGTCCTTTTCAGGTACATAGTTTGGTACAAATTAAAAATCGAAGTTTCTAAAAAAATAAAATAAAGAATATATGTGTAAGCAACACTTTATAACTTTGAAATGATAACTACTATTGCTCAGATACCTAAATGTTTAGGTAAGTTTTGACTTATTTTGTTTGGTCGATAAATAAGTAAAATTTGAGCAATAATTGTTTGAGTTGAACCTAAGTTCTCCGAAAATATCTGAAAAATAGTCAAACTAATCCTCTAATAATCAAATAAATAAATCACACTATGGCCTCGTTTGGATAGAGCTTATTTTGAGCTTATGTAAAAGAGCTTATTGAAATAAATAAGTTTTTATCTTAATTTATAAGTTCTCACTAACGAAAATTATACATTTATAGACTGTTTTTTCATAAATTACATTAACAAGCATATAAATAATACATAAAGGCATATTTATATTTATAAGCTGTTTTGCATAAGCTCTAAAATAAGCTAATCCAAACAGGGCCTATATTAGTTTTTCATAAGCAGAAATTTTATTACCAACAAAAGAAAAGGAAATATGGGGAGCATAAACAAAATCTAAGGAAGAAAGAGATGACAAAAAAGAAATAAAAATAGAAAATAAATTAAGTATTATAGTATAGTATACTATTTGAGATTTGAGAACCCCTCCTACATAGTAATATAAAAACCCTAACAGACTAACTTCATTTTTATTTTATAAAACCCTAATTTTTGTTTGTTACTTCGAATTTTTCATAGAGATTCGTTTCACTCGTTAAAAACCCTAACATACTGTTTTTTTTTTTAAGTGTGTTGTCAAATGAGAACTTAGTTGGTTGTTTTTTTTTTTT
>Ga0099826_10001817_pt1 | contig 13258 bp, 11 predicted proteins | sample Mtrugardesep15_FD_76830 | JGI IMG/M metagenome (GOLD analysis project Ga0099826, IMG submission 76830) | Root nodule microbial communities of legume samples collected from California, USA - M. trunc garden sep15 | ecosystem: Host-associated > Plants > Roots > Nodule | place: USA: California... | reverse complement strand
TAGGCTTAATTGCATGTTTGATCCCTTATGTTTATTTTAGTTTTCAAGTTGGTCCCTTATGTTTTAAAAGTTTCAAGTTGGTCCTATACGTTTTAAAAGTTTCAAGTTGGTCCAAAACGTTGCTCACGTTGAAATAAGTTAGTCCCTTCAATCACTTAAAGTTTAAAGAATCGGATTGACAATATGGGTGATGGAACTTAACTTATTTAGAAGAAAATCAGTTTTAAAACATTTTTTTAATTTTTTTTTATCTTATCAAACTCAATATCTTGTCGTGGAATGGACTAACTTATTTCAATGTGGGTAACGTTTTGGACCAACTTGAAACTTTTAAAACGTAAGGGACCAACTTGAAACTTTTAAAACATAAGGGACCAATTTGAAAACTAAAATAAACATAAGAGATCAAACATGCAATTAAGCCATCATAATATCTCGGAGATACTCCCAATCTATGCGATCATAAGCCTTGCCGTTTGTTTTAAGTCACAATGTTGGACCATCCACTATCAGGTTTTTGCCGTCGACTCATTCATCATTTATATCAAAGCACTAAATACAATAGCAAGACATAAGTGATTTGTTAAAAGTCTTATATTAAATGAGAGATGACATAAATATATGTTTATAAGTAAAGACAATCATCACAAGTTGAGAGTGTAGGGTTGAATTATGTCCAATCCAAATTAAAAAAATATGGGAAAAAGAATGAAAAGAAAAATAAATATAGTACTGTATTTCAAACAAAATTGTGGCATAATATTCGACCGAAAATTTCCAACAAAAAATGCTTTTTGGGACCAAAAAATATCTTAGCATCATATATTTAATTTAATAATTATTTATTTTTTAAATTAAATCCATCCAATAACCTGCGAAAAAGTACATCCAAAAATTACATCAAATTGCTTATAAAACTTTTCTTTTTAAGGAAAATTGCTATAAAATTTAACTTTGGAGTATGTTAGGGTTTAATTTTTTTTTTCAACACCGAACAAAGTAATATTCGTTGTTTTGTCAAAAAAAAAAACAAGAATATTCGTTCGGCTACAAGGCGTCATCCCAATATGCAGGTGCCATCGCCACCGGTACTTCTTCCCGACGATCTTATCATTGAAGTTTTATCGTTCCTTACCGTGAAACTTCTGATGCGATTCAGGTGCGTTTGCAAGTCTTGGAATTCTTTAGTCTCTAACCCTAAATTTATAAAAATTCACCAAAAGAAATCTGAACGAAACAAAAACTTGGTGCTGATAGAGAAAGAATACTCTTCTTTTTTGGTGTGTAAACGTATCATAGTCAACTATTTGCCTACAAGTCGTTTAGTGGGGAACTCGTTGATCACGCTTACGAACAATCACATATTGAATGAAGAAGATGGTTTTTTCCTTGTTGGTTCCTGCAATGGTTTAGTATGCTTGGTTGGTTATTCTGATTTAGAAAAATGGTTGTATTTCTATAACCCGGCCACAAGGACATTGTCTAAAAAATTAGGGACTTTTACTGATAAATATGTATCTATTTTTGGATTTGGTTATGATACTTTAACAGACACCTATAAGGTAGTGAACTTGTGTAGAAAGAGCAGAGATGCAAGGATTTTTAGTTTGGGTGATAGTATTTGGAGAAGTATTCCAAGTTTTCCAGATGTTACGGATTCTTTTGAGTATTTATGCTACACTTGTGTTTATTTTAGCGGAACTCTTAACTGGTTGGTCATTCGAAAGGATATTACATATCATTGGCAGAATCGTGTCGTTGAGAATTTTGTGATCATCTCCCTTGATCTGGGGACTGAGACATACACACAGTTGTTGCTCCCTCGAGGTTCTGGTGAAAAGTTGTTGGTTGACCCAACTATTTGTGTGTTCATGGATTGTCTTTGTACATGTTTTTCTCATGCTGAAGGTTACATGGGAGATCAGTTTGTTATATGGAAGATGATGAAGTTTGGAGTTGAAGAATCTTGGAGTCAATTCCTTAAAATTAGTTATCCGACTCTTCAAATAAGTTGTTTTGATTCATCGTTGCAGCCATTATGTCTTTCTGAGAGCGGTGATACATTGATGTTGGGGGTTCGTAAAAAGGGACAGAAAATTCTCTACAATTTGAGAACCAATAATGTGGTGCAAACCAAATTTACTGTAGGAAAAAATTGGTTCTATTTCAATCATTATGTTGAAAGTTTGGTTTCGACGAATGGACAGTAAGTAATTTTATGTTAAGGATTATCTTGTTTGAGTTCTTGTTAATTAATGTGTTTTCTTAATATTTTGTCTTAGGATTTTACATTTCCCTTGGTTAATGTATTGCTGAATGATTATCCATTGGTAACAGCTTGATAATCTCTGAATTAGGAATTCATTAGACAATTCTCTCAAACGGAAACATTTTCTCTCTTTAATATTCATGACTGGGTTTTTAAATGTAATAAGAGAATTTTCTTTGAGAAAAGTGATGATAAGGACCTAACAGAATGTTGTTATAGCTTAAGTGACTTTGCTACATCAAAATAGATGTATATTTTTGTACATATTAAATATTCTTTGCGCGCATATTTGAAAACTAATAATTTGAGTCAACGAGAAAAGTGGTAAAATTATCTTTCAAAAGTTTTAACGATGTTGCATTCATAAGACTTGAATTTGAACTCAATATCAAATGACCTATTCCATTTTGTTCAACTGCTCGTAGGTATCTCTATAGTAGTATATAAGACTTTTCTTTTTGGCCTTTCATAGTACTAATAGGCGTATATATTTCCTTAATTCCAACTTATTGGAATGAAACAAAATGAAACTCAGCAATATTCTGACTAACAACTTTAAGTAGTTCTATTTAATGAAATTAAGCTCATCAATATGTCAATAGTATCCATCTTTTCTGACCTTGTTGATAATGAGTTTCATTTCATTAATTATTGTAAGTTAATAAGTGGTTGTTGCGACGACATGTATTTTCATATTTTTTGTTGTTTATAATTGAGATCGGAGGGAGTATATTGCTGCTAACTAACCCTTGAAAATTTGTGAAAAAGCATGCAGTACAAACTTAATAACAAATAACACATGTAATTTTAAGGTGCAAATGTTTTGGTGTTTTTTGCTATCCAAGTGATGCAAATGTTTCACTATTTTCCCTTAAAAATAGTGTTGTTCTGAGGTGAGAGAAAAAAAAACAGTGAACATCAAGTAGAAGAGTGAAAACTTTGTAATATATGTAAATTTAGTTGTGTTCTAATGTGCTGTAAAGAAAGAATGGTTCGGGAAAGTTTGGCATACATTTCAGTACTACAACTAAAGTAAAAAATTTTCAATTATATTGCATAATGTAATAGTCTTAGAAGGGAAAAGAGTAATTTAATTGAACATTTTAAAATGAGTTACAACTAATCAAGTAGTTAGTAACTATGGAAAGTAACTACAAGAAAGTGATAATCCGTTGATTGTTAACAAGAAAATTGTTTCAACACCAATGCTTTTTGTTGGGAATTCCGAACTCAAAATTACACCAATAACCAAAACAATTGTAAGCAACATCAACAGATCATGATTTAATTTAGCAATCAAGTGTAAAGCAAAACTAATATCAAATCAAAGAACAACAAGATAAAGAGTGTAGAGAATAGAGAACAACACACCAAGAATTTTTCGTCCAGTACGGCTATATGCCTTCATCTGGAGAACTCTTAAATTCACTATCAAAGAGTTTATTGCAAAGAGGTACAAAAGAGTTACAAGAAATTAACTTCAACAACCTTTCCAAAAGCAATCCTAATTTCTACCTTTTATCAAATCTCTTCCCGTGACCAAGAGACTCAATGATTTCACTAGGAGTTTCTCAATTGTTTCCCTTAGCCTTTGATATCTCCACTTTTGGTATCAAAAGGTTCACCCAAAAGGTTCACGAAGACTCAACCTCTCTCATGTGTTTCCCAACTTTTCCAAGCCATGAATCTCTCCCCAAAAGACACAATCCATTACCAAGAGCCTCCTCTTTTAGTTCTTCAAGATTTCATGGAATTGGATCCTCAGCAGCCTATAAGTCTCTACATCCATCTCTGCTGCGCCATTATCAGCCGTTGGATTTAATCAAATGGTTGTGCTATAAGATATACCATTCATTAAAGTATCTTCTTCACTTCGCCTTCTCTTTTGTAGCCGCCTCACGCTGCCTTGTTCACTTAACTTTCAATTTTTCTTCTCATTTTCAAAGACATTATAAGCCGTATAGGTACCCTAATTTGATTAAGGATGGTTATATTTTTACAATCTGGGTATTTTATTTATGGATATGAAGGTGGGAACATCAACAATGTATTTGACAAAATAGGGTAAGATGCCAATAACATTGCTTCTTCAAACGAAACAAGAGTACATATGAAAGTATCACGAGACATGGCTCATTGAGTAAGGAGATGTTGTTCCTCCCTGAGACATTCACTGACACATGTATCTAAAGAAGTAACAGGATTCCTATTCAACAAAGCCCCTCTGACAGCCTAAGTGTTGAATGATTATCATTGGTAACAGCTTGATAATCTCTGACTTGAATAGATTTGTTTTTAATTGTAATTATGAATTCACTAGATGATTCTCTTAAAACAAAACTTTTTCTCTCTTGATTATTAATGACTGGGTTTCTCTGGCAAAATAACTAAAGCATGGAACTATCTTCCATTTTATCCTGCACAACTGAAAGTGAGCAGGATATTCCATTGTTATGTAGTGAAACTACAAGAAACTTGACCTCTAGTGACGGGCAAAATCTAACAGAATGATGTTATAGCTTAATAGACTTTGCTACATCAAAATATTCTTTGCGCGGAAACTGGTAAAACTAATTTTCAAGAGTTTTAACCATGTTGCATTCATAAGACTTGAATTCGAACTCAATAAGAGATTGTGGCGGCGACATGTATTTTCATATTTTTTGAGATGGAAGGGAGGATATTACTGCTAAGTAACCCTTAAATAAATTTGAGAGAAAGCATGCAGTCCAAACTTAATAACAAAGAACACATGTATTTTAAGGTGCTTTTTTACTATCCAATAGATGCAAATGCTTCACTATTTTCCTTTCAAATTGTATACCAGCTACCTTTTCTGAATCATTTATATAATATGCTGCATACCGAAACATTGGGTTGTTCTGAGGTGAGAGAAGAAAATAAAGAGAACACCTAGTAGAAGAGAGAAAACTTTGTAAGACAATATATGTAAATTTAGTTGTGTTCTGATGTTGTAAAGAAAGAATGTTCTGGGAAACATGATCTTTAATTTAATTTGTGTCCACAGTTCGGTTTTGGTCGATTTTGAAAAAAAAAAAATATTCATTCAAAAGATTAAAATAACATGCAGTTCAATTATTTGTTCAATTTTTTAGATAGGTTTGCAGTTTTATTTGAATTAATTGGTTGGACTAAGAATAGTAAAGGAAAATCATTAGGGATGATTCTCCATATGTTAGGTTATTATGATTGCAAGGAAATTAGCAAGGGTGCTTAATTAACTATACATATTACCGTTTTTTCTTTCTATTTTTGTCTCTTTCCCCTCTCTCTTCGGTTAACATGTATAACTTTTAAGTAGGTTAACACAACTATCACTACAAGAAAACTGCTATTTAGCTTCAGAAAATTTAGCATCAGACCATTTCAGATGCTAATAATATCCGTTAGCGTCCACAAAATCTTGTTTAGCATACACTAAATCTAACACAATTGGAAATTTTGTTTTGAGGGAGCACTTAGACCCAATCTTCTTCTTCCCCTTAAAACACACCACCGCCAAACACACTTCCAACCACCATGACCTCAACATTCGACCTCACTTTGCCAAGAAAATACCATTTTTGTGATCACATATCCTTCCTTTGCACAACCCACTAATTTATTTTTCAGATCTAAGATGTTTGAATTTTTGAACCATCACTTTAATCTTGTTTTCCGGCCAAATATGGGTGAACAAATTTTTTCAACGATTATCTCTCATTGTTTTGCATGAGTTCTCAATACTAGTATCAGTGACACCTAAATGCATGAAGGTGGAGTTTCATTTGATTGCACGGTGTCACTGTTAATAATTATGATTTCTAAACGTGCACCGAAAGTTGTTCTAACACAACGGACTGACGACAAACCATAGTGTTTTTTGATTTAAACCTTGTCACTCTTTCTAATGTCCGATCTGATGCTTATTCGATGTGGATTTGTAGAAGTTACAAATGAAAAAGTTTGTGTACCATGGATGGATGGCACCGCGGTTCATTACTCTTACAAGGGAACCGCCAATTTTTATATATGGAAGATGAAGAACTTTGGAGTTGAAAAGTCTTGGAGTCAATTTCTTAAAATTAGTTGGGATGATAATCTTCAAATATATTTCGGAACTTCATATACGTCGTTGTTGCCATTGTGTGAGAACGGTGATACATTGATATTAGCAAACCCTATATTACGACAACTGATTCTCTATAATTGGAGGACTAATAAGATGGAGCGAGTTATAACTACCAAAAGAAAAAGTTGGGTTTTTCTCAATAATTATATTGAAAGTTTGGTTTCGACGAATGGAAAGTAAGTTACTCTTAGTTTAGCATTATCTTGTTTGAGTTTGTGTCAAGTAATGTGTGACTCTTGATTATTGTATTGTTGAATGATTATCTACTGTTAACAGTTTGACAAATCTCTGAATTGAATAGATTTGTTTTTAAGTTAATTGTTAATTTGCTAGATGATTCTCTCAAAAGGGAACTTTTTCTCTCCTGAATATTCATGACTTTGTATGTACGTAATTGTCTTCCATTTGCAAAGATGATGTATTGTTCAAATTTGAAATGCAAGAAAACATAAAATAGTGAAAGGTGGAATTGAGAAACAAGCTAATAAACATGTGAAACATATAGGTAAACCTATACAGATTCATTTTGTTTATAGATCTATAGATTGATGAAAGAAAGAGAAGCAATAATTATTTTATTTGCTGTATTAGTGGATTTCACCTCTCAAAATTTGGTCACATATAATATATTGAACAAACCTTTGCTATTAACATGTATAAATAGTCAAACACAAGTATATGGTGATGAGATTTTTGCATTCGTTCAAATCTTGGATATGTAAGAATTATCAATGTATAAGATATTGTGTTCTTTTCTTTCAAAGTAATGCAAACAACATCTATTGGCTTTAAGTTGAAGCAACAGAGCCAAATGTCCAATAAATTAGTCTGTTGCAATGTAGAGAGTAATACGATTGTCGATTTTAACCAATCAAAAAGAATGCTTAAAAATTTGAGTTGTTAACATTTCTTTAGTTAAATTTTTTCTAATATACAAATTAGTCGTAAAGAGTCTAGAAGATATATCTTTAGGACCATTGACAATAATTAAATCTCTTTTAGGACCTTTTGTAGCTACTAACTCAATCATATTTTTATTTTTTTTGGTGTTTAACTCAATCATTTTAAACTCATGAGAATCCCAATTTATTGGAATATAACTACACCAATGTAAATGTCATTAAAATTATCAACATTTTCATTATCATCAACAACATCAACATTTTCAATCGCATCAACATTATCCTCTATTTATTCAGTAGTAACCACATTTTCAAGAATTCCATTTCCAACATCAACATTATCATCGATAGGAGTTTGTGGTTCTTTCATCAACGGTATTGGGACATATAATTTTTTTGGAGGCCCCAAAATTTTGGAAGCCCAGCTCGGTTGAGCTGCTTGCATCCCTCAAAAACGACCCTGCTACTAAAGCCTCTAGTTAACCTTCTGGAACAGAAATAAAAGTAGATTACACAGCTATTATTGTATAAGGTGAACTGTTTAACTAGAAAATAACTTGAGTCCTTAAATGTACAAATCAGAGACTAATCTACAACATATATATATTCTTACTTCTGTAAATACGGATTATGTCTTCAAATCCATATCTTTTCTTGAACAAACTTGGAAGATGTGATTACGTTGAAAGCTAAATGCTGTTCTAACGCAATGAACTAACTACTTACCATAGTGTTTTTCAATTCACACCGTGTCACTTTTTCTCATGTCCGATGTTTCTTCGGTGTTGATTTATAGAAGCTGCAAATGGGAGAACAATTGATTGTTTAGTCTGTAAAATGCATCAAGGAATGGAGAACAATTAATTGATTATTGTGTTAAGATTTTGAAACAAACCATTAATATTACACTAGCCAACGGATGGAGATACTCATGTTGCAATATCTTCCTTAAAAAATTGTACACTAGCCACCTGTTCTGACGCACGAGAAGCAAATACAGAGAACATCAGAGAACATCAGATGTAATTATGCTCCTGGAGACAAAAAGAAAGATTTAATCACCGGTCCGGCTAATATTAGTGATGTGTTTCCAATGTTTGCCAGATCGCCATTTCAACATACAATAGATAGTTCCTTTGGCGCCGAAGGCGATTTTGGGTTCTTCTTTTCCGGAGATCAATGTGCAAAAATAGAGTACAATCCACATTCATCAAAAAAAGCCAGATTAATTTAAGTTCCTATTCCAATCAATGTCATGTTTCCTTGTCTCAACGCGTATTTGAAAATGGAATTGATGCTATAATTTCGTACAACGAGTACCTTGTTACCTTAATCAAAGGAGATCAGTGTGGCTTTTTAGATTTACGATGTAACACTATCAGCAGAGTTGGAAAGATTTCGAAACAATTCCAAAATATTCAAGGTACTGTCTTTGAAGGGGGTATTGATGCAGCTTTTAATTCTCACGTCCAAAATGAAGTTTACATATTACGACATTATGAAGCAACAGTATATAAATGGTAACATAACATATTATAATATGCTAGGTCTAGTTCTACATCACTTTTAGAATAAAAATGGAATTAGTGACAAGGATTAACAACAGAATTTTTTTTAAATCTCTTCCTAAGTTACTCGTCGCAAAACTTCTGTGAGTAAAATTACCATAGAGATTTCATATTTTCTCTCTAAATCTTCTTCATTAATTTTGTTTTTTTCTTAGTCATGTGAACATTGGTCAATATTGATTCAATAATATACGAGGTAGGAAAGGCAAAAGAACACATATTTATCCAACGAGATCATTTTTTCCTTTGAAGTAGATGTTTAAAGAAAATAGGTCTGACAAAAAGAAGACATTAATTTCATAATTAGATAATAGATTAGAGAATAGATAATAGATTGTAAATTGTGTTTAACTGTTTAGATATTTAAAAGTTGAATTATAGGAAAATTTGTTTTGATTGAGATTAAGATTAAGTTTGTTTGTTCTTTAAAAAAAGATTAAATTAGTGTATTTTATCGAGTGAATTTGTTTTAATTTGTTTGTTACATTTTTTAAAATATTTAAATTTATTCTTATCTATTTGTTACATATATTATTTGTATTCAAAATTGACTGAATTTTTGGAAAGAGAAAAAGTCAGCCCAAAAGTGTTGAAAAATTTATTTTTTCTATATATAGTATAGATAAAAAGCTTAATAGGTCGGTCTAACAAGATTGATAGGCTTTCTTGTAAGCATTAGTCTGACCTAATTAATTAAATAGGCTTTATAAAATACTTGAGTCCGATCTTTTTATTAAATGAGTTCGGCCAAGTTAAATTTTAAATAAGTTAGGTCGTAGATCCCTATCGGACGATCTGACATGTTCCCATCTCTACTAGTTTGCATAACTATCTCATATCACCATATGACAGATAATATTTGATTGGCCTTGATCTTCTCAATTTGTGTTGAAAACTAAATCATTAGATTTCAACCATGAACTATAAATGTTGTTGATTTTAATCCTTTGATCATTATCGACCCATGTTGGTTAGGGAATGACACTTTCAATGATAGACTTTTTAGTCATCATCGGTAACTTCTTCAACTTGAATAGATTTGTTTTATACTAGTGAAGAAACTATCCATTGAAAAGAAAGACAATTGTTTGTACAAAGAGTCGTTGTTGACTTGTACGATTTTGAAGTGATAACGCACTTCAAGACAGTATCATTTTATATTGTTGCTTCAAATCATGTGTCTTCATTGAAATCATTTCTTAAAATCTTTAAAGAACTTTTAGCTCCATTGCTAAACAATTGTTCCAGAAAAATTGACATTTAAGAATTGGACTATTCAGGCTTGAGTTCCTTGACCAAATTATTCTAGAAGTGTTTGATAGACCCGTCAATCTTGATCAAGACGAAATGTTTCGATAAATATTCCATATAGTATGCTTTGCTTCCAGAAGATGTTTTATTTTATTCGTGATAGTTTGCTTGCCTTAGCGTAGTCTAGACTATCGACTTAAGACTTGATGAACTTCACCATAGCATGATTTTGCAGAATTTTCTTTTCAAAGATTCGATCTTATTCACTAGAATTACGTGATCATACGATTAATATCAAGTTTTCTTGTTCACATTTCTTAAGTTTATCTGACTGTCCATACATTTTACACTTAGTAACGTTCCTTGGTATTTGCTTCAATCAAATTTCAACTTGAATATGTTTAAGACTTGCTCGATTAGTACACTTGATTTATTAGTTCATTAGCTTATAATAATCATTTGTGATTATTCAACAGTTATACTAAAATTATTATTCTTAGCTTACTACTAATTCAATTTGCTTTTATATAGATAGTCATTAATATATTTTTTGGTAACCAACTCCGATTACCTGCACACAAATACATAGTTAGTAGATAAAACATCGATGAACTAATAAAACAACTTTTTTAAGATAGAGTAGGTCTCTCTAATTTTAGATTCAATTGATGTTTTCTCTGCACCAATATATAGCCACCATTTTTTGTTTTCATTTTATTTTTCTACTTTTAATATGTTTATGTTGTAGATGATTCTATATATTACTTCTTTGGTCCATGTGGTTTAAGATATGTGCACTTTGTGACTCTTTAGTTTTTTCTCAAACGATTTTAGTTCGTCTATTTAAAAATTAATGAATTATGGTCCTACCATTCATTGTATTACACATAAATTCTTTAAAGACAATTTTATTAATAAAAAAAATTGGGGCTCGATGATGAATTTGAGATGCAATTTTTTATTTTTGAGTGGTTGAGATGCATAGTTAAAAGTTTAAAAGTAAGATATTTGATAAAATATGAAAAACTTTGTAGAATTTGATAATAGGGTTACAAGATAATAAATTTTGGTATTTTACGTTTTAGTTAAACTTCATATTTTAATTTGTAATTTTTAAATGAAATAATAATATTAAAGCAATTTAATTGGTTAAAAATTTAAAATTTATTAGTCAGTTATGATAATTTGAGGGTTTTAAACAAATGAAAAGGAGTGAAGGGACTTAATTGAAATAATTAAAAACGTGAGAGGCTAAAATCGGTAGGAAAAAAAATAGGGGGCTCTAAATTAAACATGGCAAATACTACTTTCCATGAAAGAAAATTCAACAAATTCCTTGAAATGAACTGATTCTGATATGTAATTGTTGTAAAATAATGACGTAGAATCATTTCAAGTAATAATAACAAATAATTACAACTGAAAATAAATTAGAGAACATGTGAAACTTATCGAATTTGGTTGTCGACACAGCTCCATCAAAATCTTCACAAATCAATTTAGAGGAAACCTGTAAAACAACACAATGTTATGTAACCTGAGACATGATATAGTCACTGTCCTTGATTATTTTATCCGTCTCATAAGCGTATGTCCTCTCCTAAGATACAACAGGTCCTCCCCCGAATCAATCATAGTCAAGGTGACAAAACAACTTAATTTTATCTAAAAAATAACCGGAGATGTAACCCAGAAACTCAATATTTAAATGAGAGACAAATAATTGTGTAAAGAGAAACATAAAGTGAAAGAGTATGTATGTGTGTATACTATGTGCTGATCTTTCTAAACCAGCAATGACTACTTATTTTAGTAAGTATGTGTCTCATATTTGGAGAAGAAAATGAAGGATACATTCATAAGAGTTGGGGTGAGTTGTTCCTTATATTAAGGAAAATGAGGCATAATAATAGGGAATGAGATTTTAGCCTTTGACCCAACCGTCAAACATCAACGGTTATACAAAAAAAATTGACAAATAAGGCTTTGACTAAGTAAATATCACATGGTTAAATCAACAACAAATAATAAACAACTTTTAATAATTTTTGAAAAATAATATCAACTCAAAAATACAACAGTATTTATTTTATTATCCTTCACTCAATTTCTATTTGCCACAATACCCTTGTATGGTAAGTTATAGACTACGCGTTAGTTTTTATATAAATATAGATAGATAGATAGATAGATAGATAGATAGATAGATACTTTTTAGACAGAAAAAAGACATGAAATTTATATATGTATGACTCAAAATTTGTCTAATTATTTCTAAATTATTTGTTCATTTTCTCTAGTGCACAAGAGTAATTAAGAGATATTAATTTTATAAAATATCATTGATCAATATGTTTTATGTGAATGTGCAATTCATGTCAAGATTTCAAAAGTATCTTGAACCGGATTCGTCAATTTTTTCATTTGTATATGGTTTGCATAATCTGGTGGGATAAATTGAACCTAAAACTTAGTCTGACGACACACGCTTTGAATTTTGTTTTTTACAACAAACATCATGTTCTCCATCTTCTTGATGTTCAAGTTTTGTTGTAGTCCCCATCACAAAAAGTCTTTAAGTTCGGTTTATGATTTATTTATGGTTAAGTAAATTTGTAACTTTAATGGAAATATGAACGCTCATATAGTTCTTTATGATCTTGGTCAGAGATACACAATTTATATAAAGAATTTTGCTCTTCACCCTGCACTTTTCACTCGCGCCCTGCAGCCATTCCGAAAATGCCCTTGCGCTAGTTAACTAACGCAAGTGTAAATGTATGCGCTAGTTAACACACGCTGCGCTACTTAACTGCCGCATGTGTAAAACATTGCGCGCGTTAACTGACGCAACATTTAGCACATGCGTCAGTTAAGTAGCGCACATTCACAGAAGAGGCAGAAACCTCTATTTTCCCTAATTTTTTAATCCTTCTTTCATACATTCATTCAAGCATGCATTTTTCATCATTTATTCAAACATTCATTCAATCAACGAAAAATAGCAGAATATAACAACGGGAAAAAGTAACGAATAATGTCATAAAAGGGCCAAAAAGCGCAAATGTTATAGGATTACAATCAAATCCTTCAAAATGTCATAAAAAACCTAGAAAATATCATAAAACCCTAGTCC
>Ga0099826_10001816_pt1 | contig 13260 bp, 7 predicted proteins | sample Mtrugardesep15_FD_76830 | JGI IMG/M metagenome (GOLD analysis project Ga0099826, IMG submission 76830) | Root nodule microbial communities of legume samples collected from California, USA - M. trunc garden sep15 | ecosystem: Host-associated > Plants > Roots > Nodule | place: USA: California... | reverse complement strand
CAACAACTTATATAAACATTAGAAAACATCTTGCATGACAATTTTAACATATAAACAACAAGATTGACATTTGGGTACTAAAATCTCATCATGCTAAACTTGGCCTAGAATCATGTTCTCTTACTATAATCACACAACCCAAAGGTGGTAAATTAATCTAAGAACTCACCTTAACATAATCTTGCAATAACAAGCTTCCATCTTCAAGTTCCACTCTACACCAAACCCTAGCTCTTGATCTTCATTCCAAGATAACCTTAAAGCTTCAATTCTAACTCATAGTTGTTTCTTGCTTGTTAAAACACCTTGATTCATGCTTGATTCACCAATTACACAAACTTGGAAGGATTGATGGGTTATAGAAGGAGGTTGGGGGCGACATGAAGAGAGAAGGAGAAGAGGATTCTTGTTCTTGATGTTTAGAGAGAGAGACAACATAAGATTATGAAGAATTTGGCTCCCCTCACCTTTATATACTCCTTGTAAGAAAATACTGAAATGCCCTTGGTCTTACTCGTGTTTACACTGACACTGATGATCAAACCCATGCTTAACTGATATTACCTGATAAAACATTCTTCGTCGTACTTGCATTTCATGAACATTTGTCCTCCGATACGTTCGGCTGGTAATATTCCGATAACTGACGAGTGGGATATTACACTATACCCCCCTTAAAAGAAATTTCGTCCTCGAAATTTATAGATCACTTAAAAATTATTGAGTCTAATACATAATATCTTGGAGTAACCCTCATATTATTGGAAGATCTTCTTGAAGTCTAGGTTTAACTTGAGATACCGTGGTCGAAACTTGTCATTGCTGCGTGTCAAACTAGTTATTTCGGGTCCGTAGCCTACCCGTTTGACAGTAACTAATCACAACACTAACTTATAATTAACTGGAACACTCAGGATTTGCCTTTCTACTGTAGTCCTAATGAAATCCAGGTTTGCCCTGCAGTGCTTACTTGTGTTTGAAGTATCTTATTGTTCATGTGCATACTCAAGCATTTTCACTATAACCGTACATATCCAACTGGTAATCTGATGAATCAACACTTCAGAGTATTTCGAAGAGATTTACATAACTTGTACTCAATTCTCTTAACCGCGAAGGGTCTTCAAACTTCCTTAACTTAGGCATAACTTACATGAACACATGATCTTCCTTATTGAATATCAAGGCCTTCGCCTCTCATCTGCGTAGTTTAAACGACGACTCTGTGGGAATCTTATCTTTCTTAGATGCTTAGGAAAGTTTCCAAATCTTGTCTTAATTTCCCATTCAATGCGAACTTACGGCAACTGATATAAACTTGGCACGGAAGAAACAAACTTAACACGCTAATAAGCCCGACTGTTGTTAGAAAGTCTTTCGATTCATATATCCTTAAGATTTCCAACTTAAATTACTCGCACTTGAAAATCTTAACACAACTTCCGAACGTCTCGTACGATTCTTTGAATGAATACGGTTGTTGACTTCGTCAACCTTAACTTCTCCAAGAATCATCATGCAAGGTTCGATGCACTCTTCAAAACCTATCTTATACATGTTCACAATCTAGAACGTAATGCTTTGTTAATTAACAACGATACTTGTCCGATGTTTTCCTTTTACGAAAACTTGGAATATTAGCATATGGGTCCTTGGAATGAAGTAGTACAAAATCTTAAAGGAATATTTCGAAACTGAGCCCATGACGGTACTACAGAACCACAGGACGGCCACACATTTTAGAAAGTCATGTAACTCGCCCCACGCTCGCCAATGGCGAGTTTGCTCTGGAGTTTGCTCTGGAATTTAAACCATTTTTTTATATAATGGTTTAAATTTATGTTGCATCATTAAATTATTAAGTTAATTATTTGAAGATTAGTAAACTTTTAAAACAAAATGCATATTGTATTTTAGTAAATAAATTAAAAAATAAATGTTGTATTAAAAACCTTTTTTTAAGGAGTATTAAAAACTTGTATGCATTAATATTTTGAAAACTTGTATGCATTAATATTGATAGTTTAATTTGAGTTAAATGTATTATATTAATTTTTTTGATTGAAAATTGTATTAATTTGAGTTAAATAAATATTGATTTTTTTTTAGAATCAGCAAATTTTTGCAATGGATTATATCTCGTATCCTTGTTAAATGCTATGTGTATTATAACAATAACAATTCTAGATGCAAATTATGCAACACCAAGCCTTTCTCTATCTTCCATAACACAAACACTAACCTCCCTTTATTTTGTTATCAAATTGTCAAACACACTTCCCCTCCACCTTAATGCGATTAATGTCCAGTTAACTCCACTTTTATTTTTCCTTTTTGAAGAAAATTTAATCGCTTCTTTTCGCTATTTTCCGACCAATTTCTCCCCCTACACGGCAGTACTTCAGCCTCATGATCAAACTATGAGACTACCTTCCGGTGGATACTATCTTCCAGTAGAAAGAAACTTTCTGCTACTTCTGATCTACTTAGAGATTGCCTTAGAAACCTTCCCATTAGAAATAAAACATTGACAAGTTGATATGGTACATTATGTATGCAATGAATTACAACATTATAATATGTAAATTCTGGCTTAGATGGTATATATTTTGCTGCATCAAGAAAGGAGTTCAATTTACATTATGTTGATTATGCTCTTTCTTCATGGATGCTTTGTTTTTATTTATTGGAGATAACTTTTTTAAGAGAGTATTGTTTCTTAATGTACTTGGGGGATTATTACTAATTGAATGAATTTTTTCTTTTTTATACTCCATTAAGTCACTGCAGCAGGTCCTTTCATATTTTGGTTTTGGGTAAAACACCCTTTTATATTTGAGTAAATTGCTATTTTGATCCCTGAATTTGTAACAAACGTAGTCTTTAAAATTAAAAAAACTAAAAGAAAGAAAGTCTTTGATAATAGTTCTTGTTTGTTATATTACTCCAAATTGTCAGTTATGTAGATCAACTCACAATGGTGCCTTGTGCATTAATGAAATCATATTGTTTATGTGATCCAAATATAAGCCACTAGCGTTAAAAGTTGCTCTTACTCAAAGTACAACAGTCATATGAGAAACTTACATACAATTGGCACTCATCAGTAAGAGTAACCAGTTAAATATTATACACTAACTTGCTTATAGGCATAAATACCAAGGATTTCAAAAGCAATAACCAAACAGAAAATAACTTTCATTCATCAATAGGTACTTTTCAATTAGTAAAAGGCCACACCAGTAACTATACTTAATGACCTAGTCAGAATCATGGACATACAAGAGGAACTCATCTGCATCATCACTGCCAGAGTTACCCATCAAATATACTCATTTTTATCAAAATACTTTAGACGATGGACATACATGTAGGCACCTATGTGACGTTCTTAGTAAGATTATCCAACAGAGTTGGTATTTTGAACTACCGTGAACTATAGGAGCTTGTTTCAAGGTCGTTTTTTAGTTTCAGTAATTACATGTTCTTCATATACAGACTGTCATAATCTCAACGACCAAAATGGGAGTTTACTCATTCATTCAAGTATGCAGGTATATTATTTTATAAAATCAATTATAGAGTACCCAAATCTGGGGAGAAGCATTATCATTTGTTTCTAATAGAGAATGAGGATTTAAACATACACTAATTGACTCGATCGTTTTATTTTTCACTCAAGATTTAAACATGTTTATGTATATTCAAACAAGCACCTTGCCATCTTGCATCAAAACACCTCTCAAACCTTATTCAAGAGTGTCACAATAAAGCACAAAAAGCTTAGTTGAATCTAGCAATATCAACACTGAAGTTGCTGTCAACTTTTCAAACTTTATTTGCCTTCGATGAATCATTCATTGAATCTGAATTTCCTTTAGTAACCTACCTATTCTAACAAAAAAAATCAATAACCATCCATCCTTGTTTTTTATCATCAAGCAGCTTCTACATTCAACAAATCGACTGCAATTCTACCTGACCAAGGAAACTCACCTGATATGTTTCTTTCTTGCTATACTTGATCGTTTAATTCAAATATAACTGTCAAGCAAGCAAACTAATTAACAAACATGTATGTGGAGAATAGTTTCATGGTCTCTTGTACTCGTGGTTTGCCGGTATCAAATTCAGGTCACCAAGATTCAGAGATCGTAAGAATACTCTGAAACCACTGATGTTTCATAGGTACTAGTTTTGAATTTTGATGTTTCCTACCCCAAAAGAAGAAACTAAGTCGTAAAATTATTCAAATGGAGGACAACACAACTAGTGAAAAATGACAAGAAAATGGTTGGAATCCCGTTGCATTATTGCATATACACTGGCATCCCGTTGCATGTTTAGCCTACCACCTTCCTTATAGAATCTTGATGAATTTTTATCAATAAATTAACAAGCTCACACGTCAAAAGAAGAAATTAATCAACAAAGGCTTGAAAGACAAACCATTTATTTGATATGCTTAAGTTTGAGGCAGATGTAAAAGAGCAAAATGTGAAAAAGAATATATTAATATATCAAACCACCTGTTGGTGTTCAAAAAATATGAGGAACATGTAAAGGAAGCAATAACCCAAGTAAGGTTATTCTATCCCGTCACTGGTACACAACACTGATACCCAAAGCACCCTAAAGAAGGGTGACCCCAAAAAAGAAAAGAATTGTAGTAGCACATTTATAAGAATAAACATACACCACACTAGGTCACTTAACAGAAAATTGCAACTTTAATGATACACTGCTATAAAATCCGAATGTTGATGTGGACTACTAGTAGGCACTGGTATTGATATAGCTTCTCTCAGCTTTGTAGCAAAACAATCAACAATACTTCACCTTTCCATCTATGAGAATAATGTTCAATTCAATCTCATCGGTATCCACCATATGGCTGTTGAGCATAACCACCTGGACGCATCATGTTATTATTATAGTTACCTGGCATGTTGGAACCAGGAGGCATTCCATTAGGAGGTTGCATCTGGTATCCTTGCCCCATGCCCATTCCCCCCATACCACCCATACCCATACCCATGGATGGATTCATGCCTCCTCCGTAACCTCCCATACCCATACCACCGGGAGCATTGCCCATTCCCATACCCATTCCCATACCAGAACCCATCATCGAATTTGGATTAGGTCTAAGAGCACCAGCACCAGCACGACCTATGCCTGAACCTGATCCCATAGCTTTACCCATATTTACAGTTGATGTTACAGGTGTGTTAGTGGGCTTCTCCATTCTCTTTTCCTTCCTATTAATGGATTCGAAGTCAATGCCAATATCTGCTAATGGATTAGTTTTAGCTGCAAGTGAAGAGCATAATAGTTAACAGTTAGTCCAGATAAGATCAACATTATAATTGAAGTATATAGCAGAAACTGAAGCATTGATAAGGTATAAGCACTCACGTCCAGATATGTTTAAATTAACCAGTCCCCTGCTTAATGTGTCTGCCCAAACTGTTGATTTTGTTTCAAACTTATCTTTGGATGGTTGAGAAACTAAAGAATTTGGTGCCGCTGAAACAGCATACGGTGAAGCATTGGGAGCAGGCACTTGATGGGTATATGATGAGCTAAAGGGAGCTGCATTCCCTTGTTGTCCAAAGAAGCTCTGGTTGTTGAACTGTGATGCTTGATCAGTTGGAGAGGGAGAAGCAGTAGATCCTCCATGATGGGGAAAGTTTGTGATTTGTGCTGGTTGTGCTGTTGGAGCTTGGGGAGTCATTTGTGAAGGAAAGCCTGTTGAGGATCCCTGTGGCAAGTAGTTCCCACTGTTCATAGATCCATTATATCCATTTTGTGATTGAGAATACATGTTTGGAGCTCCTGGAGTAAGAGATGTATCCAGGGAGTACAATCCACCGTAGGTATGACCGCTTGTTTGTGCAGTAGACTGACCGCCTTGAGAAGCAAAAGGTGGCTGTATAGAATGGCCAGTAGATGACGAAAACCCAGGCATGCCAGGTTGACCAGAATGAGAAGGAAAAGGTTGCTGTGCATATGGACTGGTAGAGGCTGAAAAAGATGAATTAGAAGCTGAAAAGCCTGGCTGGGAAAATTGACCACTTGGAAGGGTTTGTGCAGGTTGATTGGTTGCAGCTGAGAAACCTTGATGAGGAGTAAGTTGACCAGTTGGTTCGGAAAATGGTCCAGATGAAGTTGAAAAGGAAGGTGAAGGTTGGCCAAAAGTAGGAGCTGAACTGTTCTGCTGTGATGTCATCTCAGGTAATGGTGCAGGAGGAAGAATGTCAGCTAGAATATCAGTTTCCGAATCTTGGGACAAAAACTGGGAGTTAGCAGAGAAAGGTTGAGTGTCACTGGGAGCAGATGCAGAGTATGGTACAATAGAAAATGAGTCCCCAAACCCAAAGTTAGACATGTCGGCATTAAAACCATCTGATTGGGATGGTTCAGTAGTCTGAGGTGCATGGTGTTGAGATGGAGCAGTTTCAACAGAAGTATCAGCCTTGAATGGTGAATCACCAAACGGATCTTCAAAAGACTGCGAAAAGTTGAACAAACAAATACATTATTTTGAATGAAAATTAACAAATAGAAACATATATATCTTAAATTATTCAAAGCTAAGTACTGAGGTAGATATCCTTTTTAAAATTTGAAAACTAATTTTTCAGAATTCTACCTACTCAGTTTGTTCAACAACCAGGTTTATTATCATGCCATATGGTACATTTCGTGACAGAAACTCTCCCACCCACACACTAGTTACAGTTATGCACGCTAAATCAAAAAGGGGTGGAGACAAGGTAAACAAGACACTAGAAGATTTCCAAGTCATATACAAATTCCATTTCTTTCATAGAAAGAAAAGAGTTCTTTAACTAAAACCTAGAAATAACCATACAGATTCATACCTGATTGAAATTATTGGACCCGGAGGATGGGGCTGCAAAAGAAGCTGTTGAACCAGTGTTTGCTTCAGGGGTTGAAATTCCTGATGTAGCGGGCACAAGAGGCAGCGCATTTGAAGAGAATGAGTCTGATAAAGAACCGAGCAAATCTATTTCGCCAAAATTAGAGGTGGTTGGAGCAGCTGGTAAGAAACATACAGATGTTATGAGTTCAACATTATCCCATTAAGCGGGGTAAATTACAAAATATGTATCCAACAACTTAAACAACAACCAAGTACCAAGATCCAACTCCCCAAAGGAAATACAATATAATATACAACATAATAATTTGACATGCAAATTAAAGTTCAACATTACAATTGCATAATAATTTCTTAAACACAGAAAGATTTAGAAGAGTACTTTACACAAGTGACCAACACAACATAATAACAAGCAACTTTGCAGACCTGATGTAGGACCACGTGGGTCAAAGAAATCATCAGTGGGCTCAGTTTCCTGGGTAGTAGCAGCAGTACTAGCAGCAACAGATGTACTGGCAGCAGCAGTTACTTCACCAGCAGCAGTGCTTACAGGAGAAGATCCAGTAGGAGCAGAGGTTAGGCTAGGATTATCACTTGCATGAGGGGACGAGCCTCTTGGAGCAGATTCTGCCGAAGTTTCAACATCCCTGCAATCAAGATAATATTCATAAGAGGTTCGGTTTTGAACAATTGGTGCCAGCCTCTTGTATGAAAGTTCATACCTTTCACCCTGCACAGGGCTCTGAGCTTCACCAACAGCCTCTTCATAACTAGGAGGAGCACCCGAATTTTGCTCAGAAAGTTTCCGCTGAAGTCTGCTCGTTTGTATTGCACATTATCAATCATCATAGTTTCAAGAAACAATATGTGTGTGTGTGTGAGAGAGAGAGAGAGAGAGAGAGAGAGCATCTCTGACAAATTTACCTTGCTTCCAGTGATTGGTCTTCAACTTTAGCATTGCTACCTCTGAGAAAACATTGCATAAAAAGAAGTTAGAAGCATGATGTATTGAGCATTTCAGAAGAAGAATGTAATCTTAGGCATTTCGAAGAAGAATGATGCAATACTAAGCATTTCAAAAAAAGAATGATGTACCTAAAGCCATAATCCTATTCTGATAATTTGATAGTCAAGGACAAATGAAAATAAATGTCACATGATTCCACACTCTAAATGGGGCACAGATATAAATTGCAAACCTTATTATTCTTCAGCATAACAGCTCGTTTTTTTTTACACGACCTCGTTTTGTTTATCATGCTAAATGTTTAAAAGCATATGCAATTCTAATTACACTGTTTAAGTATTGTACTCCCTCAATACCATTTATGTTGTAGCTTACTTGTTTCCATTGATAATTGACAGAAATGTGATCAGAAGTAAACTACTTACTTACACAAATTAACTATCAACTAAAAATTACTTGTTTTCTTTGTGCCTTTTTATAAGATCCTTTTTGAATTTTCAACTGCATTATTTATTTCTTTATTAACATAGCCCTAATTAATTTGCATGTATTTCTGCAATCTATATAAATACTTTAACAACCAAGCCTTATCCCACTAAGTTGGGTCGGCATCCATTAATAAATACTTCAATGTAAACAATAATTAATCCTCTCTCTTGAAGGATAACGTTGTAAAAGCAATACCAATTGTCAATAAATTTAATATCACAATAACTTTCTTAATTCCTGTGGTTTACTCAAGGGGGGCCTATCTGTAGAAGCGGAGGTAACTATCATCAACTAAAATATTTCAAATAATATTCAAACATAAATTAATTAAGGTCTGTCTTTATTGATTATTAGAGTTGGCAACTGGGCAGTACATCCTTTGGTTTTAAATCCAAAGCAACAAATCTAAGCAGGACAGAAGTACTGACCAAAACATAAGAATAAATTTCTAATTATATTCCATTTTAATCCAATTATGAATAAAGATCAAAGCCCTGTCTTTATTGATTATTAGAGTTAGCAACTGGGCAGTACATCCTTTGGTTTTAAATCCAAAGCAACAAATCTAAGCAGGACAGAAGTACCGACGAAAACATAAGAATAAAGATCAAAGCCATATAGGTGCTATATATCAAAATTTCAAACTGAAAATGCTTGGATATAGATTTTATTTTTGTAAAAAAGTTGGAGTAACGAACAACCTATAATTCATCAGCTTTAAGCAATAACATAAAGTAAAGATGATAAGGCTATAGGATCCGGAAATAAGCAAACTTCAATAACTCTAACTATTAAACAAAAGTCGTGTTTGGTGATCTTAAATGCTTAACCATCGAAAATCCTGATGTCTACATAAATACTCAAGGGGGTCTTAAATGCTTAACTATTGAGGTAGTGTGTATTTTCAGATGCCAATTCAGAAAGAAAAAAAAAAGACCAAGACTCGGTGCAGTGCAGACTCTGAAGTATATAACCTCGTGATCTTCGCAGCCAAGCATTTTAAAGAAAAATCATCTTTCGAATTTTATGGATAAAATTTAAAAGAATAATTTATCAGAGTTGATATATAGGCTTTACCGAGACGAGTGTTGGCCATCGTCATCGAAATCACGATCTCTATCAGAATTCCTGCTCCTTGTATCATCATAATTGTAGTCAACACTTCGACTTCTTCCCCTATCATCATCCCTGTAACCGTCCCTACCATAACGTTCCTCATAATCTCTACCATAACGATCTCCATCGCGATTGTACCGATCATCATCTCTAGAGCCCATTTCTCTTTCTCTTCCATAACCATAGCCATTTCTATCTTCCTCCCTGCTCGCATAACGATCTTCTTCATATCGATCACCATAGCTTCCAATGCTTGAGTGTGAACCAGGTCTATACATTCCACCTGGTGTGTTATTGCGAAACCTGGTAAATTGTTTAAGAAAATTAATATTTCGTTCTGATTTTAGATTGAGTATAATGGATGTATATGCTGTCAATTTTAAACTAACATCCAACGAGACCCACAATTTTCCATATCATACCACCAGTTTCAAAATGACATTACAAGAGTTGGGTGTTGTGGCAAAATAAAAGATTTTCATTGGATGTCAGCATAAAACTCTGACAATGCATATCCTTTAAATCCTTTTAGATTTATAATCCAGAAATAGAGAAGACAGATTATGGGTTTTCCAAAACTGGGGGAAATTAAAAAGAAAATCTATAATAATAGACTGCCTGATGCTTTATATAACTAGAAAATAACAATGTACAAGATATCAGTAGAATTGTTGAGAGGAGGCTTACTTTTCTCTATTAACAGCAGCCTTCTGCCTAACCTCTACGATTCTTTCTTTATCATTCACAAGGACAACGAGATTCTGAGATTTTTTCCTGACATTGTTTCCTTGATCTCTTCCACTGGAATCAATATATTGAAAGTCGGACAAAGTCTGTTCATAGGAATATTACATTTTTATCAGGTTACATTATAATGTTTTACGGTCATTTGATCGAAACTAGGTACCTGTGTGGAAATTGACTAACAGCATATAAATATTAGGTAAAAATTGAGTAAAAAAATTTACCGATATTTGATAAGAATGTTCTTTGATCTCATCTATGACTCTCTCAGAACCATGAGCCACCAAGTACTCAAGTACTGTCAAAGCCTGTTAATGAACAGTGAGCAATTAATACAGAAACGAAGAAAAGAGTTATTATTTAATATAGCAAGATCAATCAGTAAATGATGCAGAAGGGAGGAAAAAAACAGTTCTTAATTTGCAACCATGCAATAGGAGTAACAACAATCAGAACATAAAATATTCCGAATTAATACCTTGTAGACATGCCGCCAATTCTTGCCAGTGTCGTTAATTCGTTTCCAGACTACTGACATGATCATCTGGTATTCATGACTGCAGGGACACGAAAAAATGAGAGTCTATGCAGTGGAACGCAAAATATCTGGCATAAAATTTAGAGGCCAAAGCTTACGGGTTTCTAGTTGCCTGAGCAATGTCTGCAAGCAGTGTTCCATGAGGACCCCATGGTTCATTGCTAGTAGCATCAAGAACCTGGTAGAGGGGATAGAAATCAACAAATCTAATTTAGATTTTGTAAAATAAGGTTATAATACATAAAATTAAGGACATATGATCACATGATAATATGGCATACTTCATGTAAATCCTTACACGCCAATTATTCAGATATGATTGGCAAAGTCATAGACATAGTTCCATATTATCTTCTGTTCAAAATAAAAAAAACTTTACCTTCTGTTCAATGCCAGGAACTTTGAGCACTTTCTTGTTCACTTCTCTTTTACTACAAGAAAACGACAAAGAGTAAGACGTTACAAAATAGGATTAGGGTCTAAAATAGTAATAAACACCCAAAATAGCAACTATACATTAAACACGACCCATATAACGATAAATTAGTAAATAATTAATTATCAATTAATGGTAACACTTACAGGTCCCTAACAGTTTGACCAAAAACCTTCTTCATTGTAGCAGCTGGTGTTCAGCAGGAGCCAGCACCAAAAGGCTCAAACTGCTATCTACAAAATAAAATCCACTTCAAATTCTTGCTACGTATCCGAATCAATTAAAGCTCAGATTTTCGCAACATATCGGTTACTCGAATTCCAAAAAACATATTTGCAAGCATCATTCTCCATTGTCATTTAGCTAATATAGCAGTTCACAATAATTTTAATAAAATCCACTTCAAAAAATTTCCACGCATCCAATTCAATAAAAAGCTCGGATTTTCGCAACAACATATCGGTTACTCGAACTACAAAAAATAATTTTTCAAGCATCATTCTCCAATTATTGTTTAGCTAATATAGCAGTTTACAATAATATTAATAAAAATGCCAATTAATCACAAACTTAATACATTTATCGAAAAACAGATACAGATTCATCAATAACACACAAAAATATAAATGCCGCCATATAGCTTCAAACATGTAATTAATTGAAAATTCAATCTTCATCAAAAATTCAATCAACCTATATAGAAAAAGTGAATCAACATAACAACTTTTATATAAAACATAATCCAAAAAATCAATTCATGAACAAATTTCTTAGATCAAATCAACATCCAAACACCAAAACACATCTCATAAACTCAAAATTGAAAACAAAAAGATTCAAAAATCTTCAACATGAATCATTCAAGGTCGATGAGCATTGAAACCAATCATAACGAATCAAAATAAAGCTTAAATCAAATACTCACAGCTAAATCATTCAAATTCTAATAAATCATAAAACAAAATCATAATCATGATTATAATGAACATTATGAAGAAAAAAAAAACAAAAAGATTAAAGAAAAATGAAGCAAGATCGAAGAAAACACGAAGAAATGAAAAGGTAGATCTGAAAAAATGATCGAACCTGATTCAGATCCAAACGGAACGAATTGGTGCGTCGGTAGAAATGTGAAGAAGAGAGAGTTTTAGAGAGAGAAAGAAGAGAGAGAAAGTAGAGAGAGATTGAAAATTTGCAAAGACCTCTCTTCTGAGTTGTTGTTATTATGTATATGTTTCTAAAGATTAATTAATAATGAAATGAAATTTAAAATTACGTTGTAAAAGAAAAATAAAACTATAAAAAAAAAATAAAAAAAAAAAATGGAAAGCAAAAAGGACGAGAAAGACAACGCAACTTACACGCTCACAAGAATAATTTGGATCTTTCTTTTTTAATTATTGCTTTTATATCCTTTTTAAAGAATTATTGCTTTAATATTGTTATTTGAAAGTGACAAATACCAATTAATATTTACACGACTCGACTTCGAGGGGTTAAGTCTGGTTTAAGATGGTATGTTTCTAAATATTGATATTGATATTGTTAGTTGAGTTAAGCGTATGAATACTGTTACTTAAGTTAAGTGTATAAATATCAAATCTTTAGTCGTCCAATTTAAAATGGATGATTAAAATTTATATACTTAATTTTTTTACTGTCTAATCTCAAATCAACAATCAAAATCGTCAAATGCATGAAATGCCTATCGGAGGAAATCTCGATCCATATACGAGAAAAGAAGAAATAGCGAAAAATGTTTTCTAATTAATAATAATTATTATAATAATTAATTACAACTAAATTATATGTTTTTATTGGTTATACTTTTCATTATTTTATATCAGCCACTAATAATTTTAGTTAGTATTTTAATTTTCTACTTGCTCCTTTTGAAAAAGATTGATTTTTTTGGGTAATAATAATAACAACGATGTGAGTGTATTCATTCGTGGAAGGTGTCTAGATTTCAATTCTAAGTTCAAAGTTTGTCACTGTTTGACAGAAATGTGCAATCTAATTTTATAATCTTTGGTGGCTGGCAGAATGGAATATTGTTT
>Ga0099826_10001815_pt1 | contig 13263 bp, 7 predicted proteins | sample Mtrugardesep15_FD_76830 | JGI IMG/M metagenome (GOLD analysis project Ga0099826, IMG submission 76830) | Root nodule microbial communities of legume samples collected from California, USA - M. trunc garden sep15 | ecosystem: Host-associated > Plants > Roots > Nodule | place: USA: California... | reverse complement strand
TTTCAGCAGCAATACCATCTATCTTTTTTATCTCGAACTTATGAAAATCAGTGCCCTTGCCAATATAATTACTAAATCCAATTGATCTTGCAGCTTCTGCTGTGGCTCCATAAACCATTCTCTGCTTGATGTGAATATAAGACAAATATGTGATCAATTTAACACAGATTGCAGAAACGTGTGTTACGAAGAGAAAATGAGAGGCGTCGAAGACTTGCCTTGATTTTTGAAAAATGAATAGCACCAAAGCACATTGGACAAGGTTCACAAGAAGCATAGATTTCACAGCCAGCAAGGGAAACTTTATCCAGCTTTTTACAAGCCTGCAGGTAAATTCCAATTAGTAAAACATGAGGTGATAAATGATGTGCAATCAAAATGAACTTTTAAACATATTACCAAACAAAATGAACTTTCAGCAACTTAAACTCACATCCAAACTCCTCAATTTTTTATTTAAATGTGTTTTCCAAAACTCTCCGATACTGACATCCATATTTGTCTGATACAGCAGATGGTATATGATTCTTCAGGTCATTCGACTTAATATTTTGATTGCTAATATTTTACAACCGTCTCCGATGAAATTCGAACTATATTTCATGAGGCTATAGGATCAAACTTTTACCACTAAGTTAAAACTTTGAAAAATATAGAAGCATATTTCACGAGGCTATATTTCATGAACCTCATAGATCGAACTTTGAAAAATATGATTAATTGAAAAAAGTATGTTAGTGTTTTCTCTTAGTCTGGACTTGAACCATGTACTTTTATCTCCTCGACTCTTTTAATCACTTAGCTTAAATCAGTTGAGCTACCCAACACTCAAAGAACGTCAGATTACACAAATGAACAAGAAAAATAAAAGACAAAATTTATATTTTTTTTACCTCTCTTATAGCAATGATCTCAGCATGAGCAGTTGGCTCTTTGTTTCTTAAAAACATGTTATGACAGCTTACAATAACTTCGTCATTTCGAACAATCACTGCACCATATGGGTATCCATCACCAGATTCAACAGCTTCATATGCTTCTTCAACAGATTTTATTATGAACTTGGTGTCTCTATCCTCTGCAGCTGGGATAATGAGAAAATACTTAGAAGTACATTTCAGGTTATATAAACTATTCCCTCCCTCCCACAATCATCGCCAATTTATAAAAAATATTTGCCACAAAATGATCGACCCTTTTAAAATTTCAACATAATACTACTTACATCACTCTCAATTTAATATTTTGCACCTTACATTTATGGTAATAATGACTAAACTACTTTGGTAAAAGTATTATTTTCTCTTTCCATTATACTTTTTGCATAATAACTGTGAAATAGTTAAATGAGTCACTCATTCTCTAGAACGGGGGTATCATTTACTAATCAATCATATTTTTTCAATTATAGAAGCAAAATCAAAAGATGAGCTACGCTCTTTAACGTGAACGGTCTAACACACTCGATTTGATTGGTTAAAATTTACATGGGTACCACCAAATTATGCTGTGAGACTCACGTAAATTTTTACCAATCAAAGACTCTGTTAGAGAGGTTTGGTAAGCTCAACCAGTTTGAGTTAAGGGTTAAAAGAGTTTGATGTCTTGGGTTTAAATTTGAACGAAAAAGTAAATATTAGTATAACAACTAAATGCATTTGTCATTGGAAAAAACAAGTGTGTTGAAGAGTTCGTTGGTGGCATGGCATTATTCAATCAACAAAAGACATCTTATCATTATCATTAATATAATGAACAATTTAAAGAAGAAATCAAGTAGAGAGAGAGAGAACTTTATTATTCAATATTATTGTGATCACTCAATTATCTGGTTTTTATCCACAATCAAAGCAAGATCTGTTTTGCCTCCATAGTAATGCAAGTAGTACTTTTATGAGTAAAAGCAAATAGTAGAAGTAGAACACACTAAAGAAGGTATTCAAGGTAATGGAAGATGTTACTATAGATTTTTAATTAGAAGCATTGACCAAAAAGCTATAATATATGAAGAAAATTATGAATTAGTATTACCATTAGCAGCAGCGGCATCATGTTCCATGATGGTATAGAGAGAATGAGAGAAACTAAATGCTTTCTCCACACTAAACCCGTTATTTGACTTGTTATTGAGAATACATTTTTTGATGCAGCGGTGCAGTGTTATAAGAAGCAAAACCAACGTGTTCATAATTTGAATATTTTAGTACAAGTAGTATTATTTAACTATATTTTACGGAAAAACATGAGTCGGAGGCAGCTCATCAAACAGCTTTGTTGCTTTCTTGCATCTAGAAAAATGAGTAAACTGCTGCACTGATCTCTGGTTTTTTTTAAGTCACTTTTAAATTAGTTGTGACTTTGTTAATTTTTTAAATTTTAAATAATTTTATCTCAGTCAAAAGTTTTTCAATTAGGTCGTTGTTTTATGTTTTTTTATAAGCTATTCATTTTTTGATTCAGCACTGCTATCTATTTATTTATTTATTTATTTTGGGAGCAAAATCACGTGTTGCTTTTAAAAAAAGATTGTACAACAAGTAAAGTAATTATTCAAGGAGAATATGGGTGACAAACTGTCAGGCAACCACCGATCAGAGAGCTTTGTTGCTTTCTTGCAATAATATACTTGTCCTGATTTAAATAAGGAAAATGTCTTGTGTATATACCTGTTGATGTATGCATCATGGAAGGTAAAAAGAGAAGAGTAAGTAATATCAAGATACGATAAGTTAGTGATATGATATAAAGAGATAGTTACTCTATCGTTTTTTAATTATAAGATTATTTATAAAAAAATTGTTTGTTTTTAAATATAAGACTTTTTTCAAATTTTTATATGTATGTATTACTTTTTTTAATGTCCTTATTAATATTATAAATTTGTCTTTTAATATAAAAAGTAACATTGAATATGCATTTATCAAAAGATGAGCATTATTTTTTTGAGAACCTGCTAATATTAACTTCTTGTTTTCACTGCAAGAAAGGACAGAGACATACGACTCCATAACCACAACCAAACACATTAGTGTAAGCTGTGCATTGTTGGATAATCAAGACTCGACAATCAAAATACATTCATATGTTTGTTGTTAACTAGACCATCATAGTAAAAAATAATAATTACTCGACTATCTTGAGCTCCCTTGTAAATAATCAAGCCTTTCTCTTCTCAATTATATTTAGTTTATTTTTATATGACATTTACCTTTTACTTGTTACTTGACAATTATACTTAGTTTGAATTTGAATTCCCAAAATCTGGTTAGATTGTATTATAATTGAAAGAGAGTTTATTTAAAAATAGATTAAAATTTAAAGAGGTTTAAGTAAATCAATTATATTTTAAGATACTTATTTTAAAAAATATATAAATAAAACTAATGTGGTACTAATAACTATTTTACAACCTTAAATTTGAACGACCACCTCAATTGTAAGACACCTTTTTTTTTCCTTTTCTAAATACTTAATTAAGAAATTATATGTAAACAACAAATGTTATTTGAACAATAGTGGTTAGAATAAAAGAGATTTTATCCATCAGTAATGCTATATCCGATGAATTTCTATTCACGAACCGGATAGCGAAGCACACACATTCTAGTCATACAAAAATCCAAAAGTGATTTACTTTGACTTTGGTGAATATTTGGTGGTATAAGTGATAATAAATCAATCATATACTACCACATCATGTTGTGAAAACCTCGAGAAATAATTTTTCGCTTTATCTAACATTTCTTTTTATTTTATTTTTATAAAATAAGAACAAAATGACATAAAAAAGAGTGGCTTCCAACTAAGTTAATATCCTCTTTAAAAAAAACTAAGTTAGTATCTTAATTTAATCTTTTGTCAAGAGCATTTCCCTTTATTCATTCCAAGAACAAATATCAACATTAACTACAACGGTGGGGTCAAACAAAACTAAGTTTGAAAAAACAATATAAATTTTTTGAATGAATAAAATAGATGATTCTTTATCATCTTTTTACTAGGACTAGCAACAGTTTTTTTTTCGATAAGCCAGAGTGAGTTAAAACAGCAAAAAGAAAGTTTGAAAAATCTTAACATTGTTGACATCTCATGAAACCCCTGTATTATCATCCACTCATAATAATATATATATAAAAAAGCAGAAAACTATACAAGAGAGGGTCAAACCAAAACCTTCAACACAAAATTGAAAGTAAGTAAAAATAAGAAAACTGTGAACAATTTAGATCCGTCGCAGATTTTCTCAAATCATCTTTGTATAAGCAACAAACAAGTGTTCTTTTCCAACATTAAGGGAGAGAATAAAGTAATTGTAAAGTGAGCAATTAATTGTTATAGTAAGTGGACTGAAAGGGTATGTTTTCGAGTCGGATTATATAGGGTGTGTTTGGATTGAGGGTTTATGAGAGGAAAGAAGGGGAGGGTTTATTTTTTATTTTTAAATTACGAACAATGTAAAATGTTTTTTTAAAATAAATTAAGTGTTTTTGAAGTATTATATAATTATTTATCATGTTGTTAATTCAATTTTCTAAGACTCATTATATAACATTCGGAATTTAAAAAAGAAAAGTGAGTCCTCCCCTCTCTTCTTCTCCTAAACCCTTCATCCAAACACACCCATAAGATTTTGGAAAATTTTGGCGGGTTTTGTCTATATTTTAAATATATATTTAATAATTTAAAAATAAAATAAAACTGAAAGAAGAACATGATACATGAATAAACATTTGATATCGTTTATAAATTATTATTATTCTAATTAACCACTTTTGCTAAAGGTCTGGGTTATGGTTTGGAGACTAGCAATTAGATGGGAGTTGTCTAAAAGAGGGGTCGTTTCTATGGTTCATGTGACATTGAGACTAATAGTCATCTCTTACTCTATTGTCCTTTCTCTTATAAACCATTTTGTAGAACAAAACGAATGAAAATAAGGATTAAAACATCACTTGAAAAAAAAAATTAAAATGATTAAAAAAGATAAAAGACAAAAACGATTTTTTTATTAAAAATAAAGGACAAAAGATATATTTAAGTATTTGGTTTTTTATCTTTGTTGAGTGTACATTTAGTTCATATTGTCAAATCAACTCTGATACATTATATATTTAATCAATAATTTGGGGTAATTGTGAGATATAGAAAAGCATTTGTATTATGTCACTTTGATCGTCATATTTATCATATTTTGTAGTTTTATGTTATTGACTTTGAGTGTTATGAATTGTTCGCGGATTTATCATTTTCAATTTTTATCGAAATGAATTTGTGAAATTCTCAATACATTTTACTAATTTTTATTTTTGTAAAACCTCAATGAAATTCAACTACATAGAAAATTACATAGGAATGGAAGGCAAACATATAACAAGTTGTTTGTTAACCCTTTCAAGTATGGGTGTTTACGGTGCGGTTTGAGTCAATTTTGAGATTAAAAGTCATCTGAAGCGAAAGAAAAAGAGCATATATTTTGGGTTAGTTCGGTTGACTTTTAAAATAAGAACCAAACCAATGTGGTTTGTGTTGGTTCGATTGTTGTGGTTTTTTATGAGACAATATAAATTTTTGTTGTCAACGTTAAAATCAAGTTGAAAAGTTAAAAACAACTTATTTCTAACAATGTTTCAAATTTGATCTAACATTACAATTTCATTTTCATCCAACAATGTCTCCATCCATATAGACCAAATTAAAAAACATGGACGAAAAAACAATTATCTTTAATAAGAAATACAACAAACTAAGATTTTATCATTCTCTAAAAATTATAATTGACTTTCTATGATACAAGATATATCTAACATAAAATGTATTCAAAAGTGCAAGTAGAGTTAAAGCACATAAATAATTTTTTGAATTCAAAAGCATAGAAAAGAGAAAAAATATATCTTAATAAAAAAAACCAAAAACATGTCATTTTATAAAAAATTCATTGAATTTCTATGAATACTAGGTTGATACAAAAGTTCAATAAGTATTTTTCTTATGTTATAGTTTGGTTTGAATTTGCTCGATTGATAAAATAAAACTGCAAACGAAACCAAACCGTAAAATTGAATAAAAAAACAGTCTGAATACATATAAACTAAATGCACTTTTTATATTATATTATCTTTAGTCAAAAAATAACTAGAATGGAGAATCGCGCAAGAAAGAAAGCCCTAGACTCAACTTCCGTGCAAGAAAGCAACAAAGATGTCTGATGAGTTAGCATCCCAACCATCATTTTCTGTAAAATAATTACATTACTTGTACTAAAATATTTGGGATGATGATCATTTTTCGTCAATGTTTACAAGTGGTTACAATGGTCTATAAATGTATTGAAATTTCAAAATAGTTTGTCAATAATTTTTTTTCTTGATACGACAATAAATATATTTATAGAAATTGATATTACCCTAAGTAAGTATATTTATGATTGATATGACAATATTAATTAGACATTTTAACGTAGCAACTATTTTGACTAACAAAGTTTACAATCAAAGACTATTTTGCAATTTTAATACATTCATAAACTATTATGATTACTCTTTACATATTTAAGAACCAAAATGATTATTCGAAGGATGAACACGTGGTTTTGCTTCTTATATATAGCATCGCACCGCTGCATCAAAAAATGTGTTCTCAATAACAAATCAAAGACATTCACCCAATTATACCATCATGGAAGAGAATGTTGCTGCTACTCCTAATGCTAATGGTAAAAGTAGTTGATAATTTTCTTCATATATTATCGCTTTTGGTCAATGCTTCTATTTCAAAGTTTATAGTAACATCTTTCATTACCGTCTTTAGTCTCTTCTACCATTTGGTGTAATGTGTTACTGAAAAAAGTAACACTTGCATTACTATGGAGTTGGAGGCAAAACAGATCTTACTTTGATTACGGATAAAAACAGATTGAGTGATCACAATAATCTTGAACAATAAAATTCTCTCTCTCTCTACTTGATTTGCTCTTCAAATTGTTTATTACAAGGTGTTTGCCTTATTATAATGATAATGATAAGACACCTTTTGTTGATTGAATAATGCCATGCCACCAACAAACTCTTCAACACACACTTATTTTTTTTCCAATCAAAAATGTTGGTAGTTAGTTGTTATACCAATATTTACTCCTTTATTCGGATTTAAACCTAGGACATCAAACTCTTATAACTATTGGTTTAAACCAGATGAGCTACCAAACCTCTCTAACATAGCCTTCAATTGGTTAAAGTTTACATGAGTCTCACCACATGATTTGGTGGTAACCAATTAACTCGAATGTGTTTAGACGGTGCAATTAAAGAGTGTCACTCCTCTTGTTGATTTGGCTTCTATAATTGAAAAAATACAATTGATTAGTAAATGACACTCCCCGGTTATAGAGAACAAGTGACTCATTTGAATATTTCACATATATTATGCAAAATGAATAAAGGAAATAGAAAATAATACTTTTACCGAAGCAGTGTTGCTATTACCATAAGTGCAAGGTAAAAAATATTGAATTGAACGTGATGTGATGTAGGTAGTATTAATTAAGTGACAGAATTGAAAAAAGTTGTTAATATTATGCTGAAATTTGAAAAGGGTAGTTCATTTTGTGACAAATATTTTTAACAAGTTGGCCATGATTGTGGGAGGGAGGGAATAATTTCTATAACCTGAAATGTACTTTTACGTATTTTTTCGTTATACCAGCTGCATTGGATAGAGACAGCAAGTTCATAATAAAATCTGTTAAAGAAGCCTATGAAGCTGTTGAATCTGGTGATGGATACCCATATGGTGCACTGATTGTTCGAAATAATCATGAAGTTGTTGTAAGCACTCATAACATGATTTTAAGAAACAAAGATCCCACTGCTCATGCTGAGATGACTGCTATAAGAGAGGTAAAAATATTAATTTTATCTCTTATTTTTCTTGTTCATTTTTATAAAATCTGACATTTATCTAAACTGAATAATTTACCTGCAGGCTTGTCAAAAGCTGGATCGAACCTCCCTTGCTGACTGTGAAATCTATGCTTCTTGTGAACCTTGTCCAATGTGCTTTGGTGCTATTCATTTTCAGATATTAAGGCGAGTCTTCTTCGACGCCTCTCATTTTCTCTTCACACCACGCCTTTCTGTAATCTTTGTTAACTTGATCACATATTTGTCTTATATTCACATCAAGCAGAGAATGGTTTATGGGGCCACAGCAGAAGCTGCAGGATCAATTGGATTTAGTAATTATATTGGCACGGGCAATGATTTTCATCGGTTTGAGATCAAAAAGATAGAGGGTATTGCTGCTGAAATTGCAGAAAGAAGTATTTGAGAAGACAAAACGATCGATTTAACCATCATGGTTAAAGAGTATACAAGTTACACTTGTTCAGAAAAATCCTGTTTCCTATCATAAAGAACTATTTATGTTGTTTTAGTCTATTAAAACTTCTTCTTGGGTGTTATTATAGTATAACAAGTGTAATATCAGCAGCATATCAAATAAGTGTGCCTCATCGTTAATATGTGTGTGGACTCCTTTGAGAATTGATGACTATAATAAAGATGCACTTACTATTGTTAGTATTAATGTTTTCTGATTGAGTATTTTATTTTTTTTCTTGTTGAGTATTATATGTTTGACTTGAGGTATTACAAAAATGATCATTGATGCTTGAATTTATGAATGATTTGTTTGATTGTTATTGAGTTTATCATAGCAAAGCGAGAAAATTATACCCTGCTTTTGGTTTGTGTTTATTGTTATTTGTATTGGTGAGGCTTAGGCTACCTCTACAAACACATGGACAATTCGCCATATTTAAATTTATAGATTGTTACCATATACTTTTGTTATTTTTAGATAGACTCCATGCATTAATTGAGCTTTATTCTTCCAAAAAAAATTGAGGTCGTCGCCCTCACTGTTTTTCTCTAGCATCTTCTTCTTTCCATTCTTCTCCATTGAAACTCTTCTTCCTTCAATCGATTAAGAACTTGGAAAAAAAAAATTGATTTACCTTCTTACATTCATCAACATCAAAATCAAATGCATCCTCTTTACTCTCCTTTTATACCCTTTCTTCCCTCTCTTCTTCAACTCCTTCGATTAAGAATCCCGAAAAACAAAATTGATTCATCTACACTCAAACCCTTTCTTCCCTTTCATTCAACTTATCTCTCACGGTTCACTTCCATTATCCTTTACCGTAATACATCATTATGCCGTCAAAAAAATCTATAAACAAAGACATTGCAACATTCACAAACCTAATTCGTACTAGATAAGAGTAGTCAAGGTTAGTGAATGACAGATTTTTATTAAAAATACTGTTTATAGAAGTTTGAAGCTTCATATTTTTGATAATATACTCGATGACAAGTTCAGATTTGAATTAACAAACTTTTAAATTGAAGAGGCAAGTGAACTGAATTTATTGATGGACATAACTTACAATGTAGATTTTTATAAAAGAGTTTTAAAAGGTTGTTGAAAATAACGAATATGAAAATAACGAATATTATATAAAAGAACAAGAGCAACAACTCTATGCTTACCATGGTTAGAAAGTAAAACAACTTTAAAATCGTTTTGGATTTAAAAGAAAGAATTAGATTAGAAAAAGCGCTCGACCAAAATTGAATATAGAAATTCTAATTGCAAACCGATCAAATAGGGGGCATACAAACACCAACTAACATGCACTTCAAGTCATTCCTGGTTTCAAAACAATTTTGAAAACAAATTTCTTTCAAGTATTCAAAGCAACAATACACAGGCAACAACGAACATCATTAACATTTTCAAGATTTCAAAATAAAAAAAATCACACAAGTCTTCGGAGATTATACAGTTGATCAATATTGAAAACTGATATTCGATTATATTGTCAAGACTATAACCATGTAAACGGTTCATAGCAAACCAACAATCCATTCAACCAAGCCAAAAAGGAGATTTAAGTATCATAATCATTTAACTAATCAAAAGCATAAAAAAAATTGTTCAGAAATCTCAAAATTGGTCACTGCCGGCACTCAATCTTAAACATATAAGTGAAGATCGATTAAAGTACGAAAGACAAATACAGCAAAATCCTCCATTCTAGAATAAAACTAAGACTATAAATAGCCTTAAGAAACTACCAACAGCAAAACAACCTTCATGCATAACAAAATGTTTGAAAACCTATTTCTTCTTTCCAGCCTTGGCAGCATCACCAGCCTTGGTCTGCAAAAATACAGTGACAGATATTATATACAGTGACAGATATTATACTTCCACAGTTTTACAAAACAAAATGTATAAAATGAAAAATTAGCAGGACAAGACATATGCTTTACCTTCTTTACTCCACGGATCTTCTTCGCCCTGTTCTTTCTTTCCTTCATTTGCTTCCTTGACTTTTCAACCTTAGTATCAAGTCCGTTCTAAAATAGAAAGAAATGAAAAGGATTTATAATTCTCAATAACATAAATACAGAGTTAAACTCGAAAAATTAAAGGAACGGGCAAAATCATCAACTAAATTCACAAGCAAAATAAGACCTTGGTGAATTTCAGAAATGAAAGAAGCATCATCAATAACAAAATAAAACAAGCAAATAATTTTATTTCTTTAAGACTGAAAATTAACAGAACTAGACATATTCTTCAAAAGAGTGCATGGTTATAGAAAAAAACACTTGCAAAAATTGTCTCTAAACTAAGTGAGAAAGTAAAGAATATATCTAAACTAGAATTTTAACAGTTAGAACAAAAAGACATTTGTAATTAAGTGAAGGGTGGATCATCCTTCCACCCAGAAACAAAAACATTAATTAGACAAAAATACATTGATATGAAGGCTTAGAACAGCACCAGAAACTTTTTAACAAACACAAGAAATAGCAAACCAAATGAATTAACTTAAAATCAAAAGGAAGTGCACAGTTTAACATAAAAACAGGATTAAACTTGAAAAAATAAATGAATGGGCAGATTCTTCAACTAAATTCACAGGCAAATGAGAATGTACACGGAAGTTTGAAATTGCAATTGAAAGTAGAACATTTGCCCAACTATCCACACATGCAAGAGAAAGTAGATCAGTTGCCTAACTATCAACACATACAAGGCACAACAAGCTAATCATTTAATTATTATAATTGACCACAGTGTATATGAATCATGCAGAAGATAACTTAAATATTCAAAACAAATGTTACAACAAGAAAATCATTGTTTTATTTATGGACTGCAGTATACAAATCTTTCAGTAGATTACACAATTAAAGGAAAATCTCTAAACATGTCTCTTAAATAACTGCGATAATCAAGAACATTTCTGCAATTTTAACAAGGTCAACCAAAACTGCACTAGAAACTAAACAAATAATGGGAGGACATGCCTCTCTTTGCAAAAATCTTGTTCCAAATTCTGAAAAATAAATACATAAATCTTTCACGAAAACACTTGATTTTAAAGGTGAACAACAGACTTATATTTACTACAATAGCATACAAAATCGAAAGGAAAAAACCAATGATAACAGGTATAATGCTAGCTTAACTTATACAAAGCAAACAATCCACCAGAAAGTAACAAGAGAGTGAGAGTGAGAGAATCAACTCACCCTAATAAGTCTGTATTTTGGTTCATATTTCTTTGCATTCTCAACAGAATCATAGATCAAACCAAATCCAGTGGACTTGCCACCTCCAAAATGAGTTCTGAACTTGAACACAAAAACAGTGTTTGGGTCCTTCACATCATAAATCCTCGCGAGCTTCTCCTTTAGCTCAGCCTTCACACAAAACCAAACAAACGATAAATCAATTTCAGCTTCTGTAAAAATATAAATCATCAAAACCTATCTAACATTCATTGATTAAAAGATTCAAATAACAATACCTTGGAAACATTTGCCCTTCCTGGGTGAAGAACATCAATCACCTTCGTCGCAAAATAACAAAAAATGGGTCAGAAAATCCTAAATCAAAACTAGGGTTTGAGCAAATCTATTATCGACTATAACGGTCTAAAGATCTGAAATGAGAAAAGGAAACTCACGAATTGCTTCCTAGAGAGAAGTCTGTTGGTCATGAACTTTCTGGTTCTGATGGTAACAGCCTTGTCTGCCATTGTTGTTGATTAGCGCCGCCGGATGTCTCTGAGATGAGAAGAGAATTGAAGCAGCAGCTCAAGAGTTGGAGACGAAGGGAGATATGAGAGAAACCCTAGTTTATGTATATAACAAACCTGATTCCATAATTGGGCTGGGCCAATATAACTTTCTATGTTGATTGTCAATTGTTCAGTGCATTTCTACTCGCATCCCCTATTTTAACTATACGTCCCTTTTTGTTTCTTTAATTTTTACTTAAAAACATGTCTTTTAAAATCATAATTTTGAAACCCATTTAAGATTAATTTATAAAGTTTTCATTCAAGTTGTGTATTTTTTACTTGATAAAATACCCAAAAAAAAATGAGAAAATTCAAATTTTGGTGGGGAAATGGTGTATTAATCCAAAGCAGAAAAAATCATAGGATTCATAGAGCATTTACAAATAACTAAAAATTTGTGGAGGAACTTTGTATAATGTTTTTAATAAGTATGTAAAAAATTTTAAGCATAATTAAATAAATTTTAATTTTACAAAGACTAAATGTATGCACTGAAAATTTTTATAGGGACCAAAACATGTCACTGTTTGCAGGGACTAAAACATGGACGAAACTAAAAAACTAATAATTTTGTAGGGACTAAAAACATATTTACCCTTTTATAATTTTTAGGGTATGTTTGGTTCAACGTAGTGGATAGGAGGGATTTTAATGAGGGTGATGAGGGAAGAGGAGGGGAGGGGAAATATTTTAATTAAATATATGTTTGGTTCAAAAGAGGGGAGAGAAGAAATTTTAATTAAAAACGTATTTGGTTCACAAGAGGAGAGGAGAGATCTTAAAAATAATTTACTATTTTACTCTTTAAACTTAATTAAATATATGAAAATGTTTGTCTTTACAAGTTCATAAATCTACAAAAGAACAACGATGTAATTGATAACAACACGATGTAGATAGTGAGATAATAGAGTAAACACAGTTCACATTGGAGGAAGTTTGAAGCAGCGGTTGACGGCAACAAAGTTGTAGTATGGTTGAAAGAGTGGTTTTTAGATGTAACAAGTAAGAGTGATGGTATAACCTAATAATAATAATAAAAGTTTTTTTTTTAGGAAAATAATAATAATAAAAGTTGTTACAAGGTTAATATCGATGTT
>Ga0099826_10001814_pt1 | contig 13267 bp, 3 predicted proteins | sample Mtrugardesep15_FD_76830 | JGI IMG/M metagenome (GOLD analysis project Ga0099826, IMG submission 76830) | Root nodule microbial communities of legume samples collected from California, USA - M. trunc garden sep15 | ecosystem: Host-associated > Plants > Roots > Nodule | place: USA: California... | reverse complement strand
ATCAAAGTAACAACAAGCAACAATAATAACAACAACACCTAGATCTAATCTAGGAATCAAAGTGAAAAGCACAAAACCACAAGCATATGAAAGCAAGAAAGCAATGAAACAAACACACCAAAAATTGTTCACCCAGTTCGGTCCAACTTGACTTAATCTGGGGGAGAGATTGATCTCTCCAATCCACTATTTTGGAGTTCTTACAAAGAGATACAAATGGGTTACAAGAAATTAGCACAAGAGCTCACAAAGAACAAAACCTAATTTCTACCCATTTTCTTAATTTCACCAATGAACAAAACACTCAATGATTTTCAGTCATCCAAGGTGTTTACAATGTTTCCCAACCCAAGAGAACCTCACTACAAAGACACTCAACCCTAAAGTTACCTCCTTTGTATTCCTAGGTTTCTCTTTTGAAGCTCACACCAAAAAATGAAGAATGAAGCCTTTTATAGTGTTCAGCATTCGCGAAATTCGGCCATTGAATTCACCATAGTACATAGTACTATCTCATCCTTATCTGCAAAATTCGACCACCGAAAACTGCTATTCGGCCCCTGGAAAAAGCCGAACCAAAAGCTGCTGAACTCACTCAATGGGCCACCAAGAATAGCAATTCGGCCACCAATTTTTCACTCCAAAATTTCAATTTCAAGTCAATTTCAACAGTGTTTTTATGAAAATTTGTAACATCGTTCAGAAATGCCAAAATTTCTCTAGAATATTATATCATATTTCTAATGTCATTTAATTGATTACAGCTGCATTTCCAGGTTTGCCACATCTCGACGAAACAAAAATGATACTAAAACACCTTATCAGTGTATGCATCAAAGGATAAAATGAAATGAGTTACGATCTAGCAAAGTTTAGTTCATATTGTAAATATTTAGGGTTTTATATTATGTGCTTAGAGATTAACTGAATCAAGTCTTTTGATTGAAATTGAAGGCATAAGAAAGGAGATTACAAATACATCAATCAATATTAGGGGGTTTGAAATGGAGAAATTAAGTTTAATACATTTTGATCGAAGAGACAATAGAATTTTCACCAAAAGAAATGGATGTACAAACACGATGACTTGAGATGGCGGAGACAACGGCAACTTAAGGCAACATATGTGATACCCTAAGCACTGAGAGCCACAAATACAAATCCAAGTCATTTAAGCACACACATCAACGTAAAATAGATAGGAATGCTTTGAATAAATAAAAAGAAGAAAATTTTCAACCTACAGAACAAAAACATTGAGTAATAAACATTAAAAAGCAGATACGCGTCACTAAATTGTTAAATCTGAATGTGAACATATACCAAAATCAAAACTCGAGCTAAGAAAAGGGATTCCAAATTTAATATTCAATGCATCCACAAAATTAGAATCGATACAAGTTTGGCATAATTATCGCGAAGGTAAAACGTTAAATAATTCCATCATGATTTTGAACTAACAAAGATTAAAACAGCACAGAACAGGAGATAAACAAGGAATGGGTAAAAGATGACGAGATCTAAGAAGAGAGTAATTCAATTGATGCATGAAGAAGATGAATACCTTCAGATCTCCTCTCTTCTTCATCTATCAATTGAATTCATCTCTTCTTCGTAGAGAATTGAAGCGAAGAGCGAGGGCGATAAGAGAGGGAGAAGTGAAGTGGAGATGAATCCCTTTGCAATTTGCAGAACGATGAGAGAAGCATGGGTTAGCGAGGATGATGATAGAAGCGTTTGTGAAGCCATGAGAGAGACGTACGAAAGCAAGTAGGAATTCTCAAATTCCCTGTAATAAAGTGGAATTGTTAATTCCTTGAAATTAGTCAATTGGAAATGCTCGGTCAAATCTCCAAATAACAGGTCTCGTGTCTATGATGGCCATAGATCAATATAATGACTCTGGACTTGATGATATCTCCAATCCCATTAACCGCAGAGTCTGAAGGCATGAATCTACAAACAGTACGCGTAAAGTTCAGGTTATACAGTAGAATTATGTAAATTGATACTTAATATAAAAATAAATTAATATTTTCTTTTAATAATGTAAGAATGGGAATAGGAATAGGAATTGAAATTATGGAGGAATCTCGAAGTTATGCTCTGCATCAAGACCATGACTCAATATTTAATGAATTTAAAGAAATTTTTACAGTAGTTACAAATATGCGCCCTAATCTCTTGCAACTAAGGTGGGATACTAGTAGCACACAGATTATCGTGCTCAACCACCTGTTGCTCTATAGTCTTGTTTTAAAAGCCATTCCATATTTATGTACAAGTTTCACATGTGCAAACATTTTCACATTAAATTGATTAGCAGTTTAGACATATCTGTCACACACTAGATAGGTCATCACGTGCATACCGCCGTTTAATAAACAAAAAGCAAGAGAAGCAAAACTTACATTAGTAATGAACATCTTCAGTACCTTGGTTCTGTTCTTCATATGAGTGTGATGAGCTCAAAAGTCCAACTACCTGCACAACCAGCCAAATAATTTATAGAAATTTGAAATATGTTGGTAGAATTAAGGCAGCAGAAAGGGGGAAAACCACATAAACTATTGAAAAGATGCTTAAGTAATAGAAGGTTGAATGGTCCAAGAAATGCATATGGTTGAAAGAAATTGCAAGTACCCCACAAAGACCTAGAGAAAAAGTGAGGTAATGAAAACAAAGTGCAAATTTACATGGAATGTAAAGCTTAATAGAGACAAGAACTTCCATGGAATTTTCAAAATTAAGGTCAATAAGTTGGAACCGTTGTAAGTTGTAACATTATCTTACAATTGGAAAACATTAGCAAGAGCCAAGAGGCTGATTCCTCAAGAACCCATGAAACTCTAGTCATATGGCAGAACCCCAACCGTTGTGCCAAAGTACTCATTATCAACACTTAATATAGATACAAAATAAGTGAATAACTATACATGATTAAACATAACAATGAAATCCTCAATACCTCTTTTTGCTATAAAACAATCTTGTATTTCTCCCTCCTCTGGCAGTATATATGATTAGTCCACCAATTATAAAACCTTTTAGCAGAGATTCTTCTATATCACATACTTGTATGAGAGCAATTGTAATGTACACATACACGCCTTATCAAGAAAAAATTGCTTTTGGTTACCACTCTTTTTGCAAAACAGAAGAGATAAGAGACCGTTGGCCTAGGAGCTTGGGAAGGCTGCTGTTCCTTCTATTAATACAGTAAAGTATCATGTTTTCCAGCCTACATATGATCCCAAGGAGGAGTTGATTTTGTCAAAAATATGCTATCAAAAGGAACTGATCTTTGTGTTACCAGTAATCTTTACAAGAACATAAACCATCTTTGAAATGATGGAAACGAATAGCATCTCGAAGAATTATTTCTCTCTTCTCAACCTTGGAGATGAGTTTCATCGTTGTATGACAATCTGAGCAAACCCTCAAGTTCTTCATCACCCTCACTGGTGCTGATTTTGGTAAAGATATAATTCCAAAAGTTACAGCTAACTTTTCACTATGTTGGCTCATTCGGACAGTACCAATGCATTCTGTTTCAAAGATCCCCAAAGGAAGCTTCTCATTGTCAAAGCTAATTTCCTTTATTTTCGCCAACAATTCTCCCAACCTTGAATAAATCAATTCACTTATTGGATGAGAACAATCGTCCACCAAAAATGTATGAACAGTATTTCCTACCTCAATCCAACTTATTCCAGGTTCCTTTTTAACTCCTCGATCCTGCATAAGCTTCCGAACCTCTAAAGCACGTTTCTTTTTCCCCACGTCATTGTACAAGTTGTATAGAAGCACATAAGACGCAGCTTCATGAGGTTCAAGCTCAATTACTTTGTCAGCAATACGTTTTCCCATTTCAGTGTCCTTATGGACCTTGCAAGCACCGAGCAAGGCACGCCACAGTACCGGGTCGTCCTCAAAACCAGAATCATAAATAAATCTCTGAGCTTCCTCCAGCCTTCCTGCACGCCCTAAGAGATCAACAATACAAGCACTGTGTTTTATATTAGCTGCTATGCCATAATCTTTCTTCATGGTTTCATAATATCTCAATCCTTCGTCAACGAGGCCTCCATGGCTACAAGCAGTTAAGACCCCAAGTAATGTGATCTGGTTAGGCTCAATTCCAGAGACAGTCATCAACTCAAAAAGTCTAAGAGCTTCCTTAGCAAAACCATGTTGTGCATAACTACAGATCATCACAGACCAGGACACAACATCAGGATTCTCTGTCTCTTGAAAGGTGATCCGAGCGGAATCGATATCCCCTGATTTCGCATACATACAAATCTGCGTATTTTTAACAATGGTAAAATCCGCAACACCGAATTTCAACGCATAACCCTGAATCTGTTCTCCGGTCCTTGCTGCAGCCATATCTGCACAAGCACCCATCACACTCGATACAATAAACTCATCCAGTTTCCTCCCATCAGCCAAAAATCGATAGAACAAAGACAAAGCCTTTTCAAACTGTCCATTTTTTACACAACCCGCAATTGCCGACGTCCACGAAACAACATCCAATTTACACGTCATCTCAAAACACCTCAATCCATCATCAACATCACCAAAAAATGAATACAAATCCACCAAAGAACTCCCAACAAACTCATCACCCTGTAAACCATTCTTCAAAACCTGCCCATGAATCTGCTTCCCAACCTCAAAATCACCAGCGCCAACAGAAGCCTTAACAATACTCGAAAACGTAAACTTCGAACACTTCACTCCCATCCTCCTCATCTCATTAAAAACCCTAATCGCCTCCCGTGCATTTTCGCAACACAAACCACCTCTCAAAAACCCAGCAATCATAGCATTATACATAAAATCATTCTTATTCTTCAAATCAAACTCCTCGAAAACCCTAATTGCATCCCTTAAACAATCACTTTTCGCATACATATCAAGTAAAGCAGTTCCAACAACAACATTCAAATCCAAACCAAGCTTAATCCCAATTCCATGAATCAATTTCCCAACAAAAAAATTATAATCATCAACATAACAACAACTACAAGCATTAAGTACAGTGCTTAAAGTATAATCACTAAAACTAAATCCGAATCGATGCATTTTGATCAAAAGGCTAAAAACCTCTTTGTAGCTGTTTTTAGTACCTAATTTAGCATAAGCAAAAATGATTGAATTGTAAGAGATATCATCTTTGGTCAAAGAATTATCGAATAAAAAACGAGCGGTTTGGACTTGATTACATTTTGAGTACATGTTGATGAGTGAATTGAGAATGGAAGGAGTATTGTTGAAGGATCCATTGATGAGGATTGAAGCATGGATTGTTTGACCTAAACGGAGGTTTTTTGTGTTGGCTGAGAAGGAAAGAAGAGTGGTGAAGTTGGTGGATGGGTTGAGGGAACCGGGTTTATTGATGATGGAGGAGTGGACCGGGTTTGATGTGGAAGGTTTGGTGATGATGGAGGGAATGTGAGATTTCAAAGGGTTGAGTTTGTGGAATTGGGACATGGATGAATGTGTGAGAGTGTTTGCGTTGGAGGGACATAGCATTGACAGGTGCCTCTATTCGACCGAACTCAGTTCAATGGCGGATCTTGCAAGACAACTCATTGTTGAAAGATTCTTTTCAAGTATCAATGTTGAAGCTATATAATTTTCATCTTCTTCGGTTAACTTTCCTTTTGAAAAATGCATTAATATAACTTTTCTTATGTTTGACGGTTGTATTGCTCCTACAAAATGCATAATTCACACATCAATTACTAATAACAAAAAGCACCAAACTTTAGAACCAATCAAATAAAACTAGGAAAATCCAACTTCACACAATCATATATAATGACATTAATATAGTTGAGTTTAATTAGCACAAATTGAATGAAATTCAACTTATCAATGACTTTGATTGAAGTTGGGTTCGAGAAGTGCGAAAAAATCTATAAATTACAAAATTTCCCCCAATTTTTTTATTTCTAGGGTTAAAGTTCTCCCTAATTTTTAAGCAATCATGGAATGAAGATGACGATTGATAGCAACAGGCAAAGTGCAAAAGAAACAAACCTGAAGGAATCAATTCAAGGGATGATGAGACAAGAAGAGAAGAGGTGTTGCCGCCGCCGCCGCCTTCGCCGGATTTAAGGATGAAAGGTCACCGGAGAATGAGAGAGTGAGGCGATGATTCAGTGACTGAAGAGTGACTCGCAGGAGCGTACGCGGGAGAGGGATGCTAGAGCGAGAGAGTATGAAGTTTTCATTGCATTGGGGTATTTTGGTAATTTAGTCACTAAACTATCACTCTCTCACCAATTTAGGATCTCAAAGTATAGAAAGCATCTCCAATGGGAGGTCTTTACTTAATAAGGATCATTTCTCATTAAGGATCCTTCATTGGAGGAAGAAAAAATGAGTCTTTGTTAAGGATCATACAACTATATAAGGATCCTCTCTCATAGGTAACTAACAGTCCCACGTTTAAAAAAGTAATAAAATGTGTATTACTTGGTCCCACTTACAAAAATGAGTAATAAAATATGTACTACTTGGTCCCATTTGTAAAAATGAGTATAGGTAAATTATTTTTATAATGATGTAAAAATAATGAGACATATTTAAGTATTTTTCATTTGAGTCCTTATCAGTGTATTACCATTGGAGTCATTGAATCCTAAATAGATACTTTTATTAAAAAACTATAAATAAGTGATGTGTCACATGGGGTCCAACTTAAGGAGTCCCCATTAAAGAACTATCATTGTGGATGCTCTAAGTAGAAATGAAGCCCCGACACGTCAACATAGGTAAAATTTTGATAAAATGACATAATTCAATGTAGTCGTATGTTTATTTAGTGTTGGACACCGACACTACTATGACACACCTTCAATTAATAGTGTCGATGCTATATAGCTAAGTGTATATTTGGTATCACGTTGGGTATGTCCATAATTACAGTGGATCGTCGTGATTTTGACATATCCATTGTTATACCAAACATTGGCTAAGTAGTCACCAAACTATTTTTAATCCATCAAGATAGTCCATGAATTATCATTCTCTCTTATTTAAAGGAAATGAGAGACTAATCTGATAGATCAACAATAATTTAGGTAGTTGTTTATATAGTTTAGGGATTAAATTGATAAAATTATGACAGTTTAGGGATCAATATTCAAAAAAGGATGAGTTGTTTGGAGTGTATGGTATGTGGCTGCATTTATTGTATGTTATGAGGATTTATAATTAAAATCACGTGCATATAGTCTAGTCAGACATCTTGATTACATAGTAATAGGAAGAATGAAAAGAAAAAAAATCAATACTGAATTATGATAGTAAAATCAAGCCAAGCTATCATCTTCATGAACTGAGTTTTTTTTAGGGATATGAACTGAGTTATGCATCATAGAAATTGTTCATTTTAGAAGCTGATTTGCTGCATTAAACGTGTCACACAGTTTTTGATTAGAAAAATGTCTCACATAACTTAGAATTGTAAACAAAGTTTGAGATAAAGACTATAAATTTTGATTCTAGGTTCAGATACACCAAACATTTTAAGTTAAATATGTTTTAGAATGTTGTGAAGTATATGTTATATGTTATGTATTAGCTTTAAAGTGTGTGATTGCCATTAGACAACACTTGTGGTTTTTTCTTTGATATTGGAGTTTTCAACGTTATAATATTCTTGTATTGTTATTGTCTTCTTTAATTTATCAATGTAGTTTTTTTTTCATAATATTTGGTTGGACTTGATTGTTTAAATTTGGGGCAAGCAATTGAGTGGTTTGAAGGGTTGGAAGAGGAATATGGTGAATGGAATAAGATAACAAGCTTAAGATTTCAATTTTTTAAGCCTAGTTCGTAACTATGGAAAGATTTGTTTATTTATTTTTTTTGTTAACCTCTAGTTTTCAAAAGAAAAAAAAAAGGTTGTGTAATAACACATTGCATATTTTGTTCATAAGATATTATGAGTTTGATATCTTGTGAACGAAATCTTTAATGTATTATTAAACAATCTTTGATTCTCTCCGATCACGATAGACATTATGAATTATGCATTAGTTAAGACTATAAATGATATAGATCTTTTGTTTTTCATTTTCAAAATCAAATAAGAGCACGTGCTACATGAAAAAACATACAATTTTTGTTTGAAAAACATACATGAAAAAAGTTAACAAATTTATATTTTTATTCAAAGTACAAAATAAAATAAAATAAAAAATTATATTATTCATATTTACCTAAATAGGTAGGCTAATAGGCTTAAGAGGCTTTTTAAATGACATGTGGTCTAACCTATTAAGTTAAATAGGCTTTTAAAAAAGCCTAAGCCTTCTCTATTTAAGAAAAAAATCTGGCATGGCCTGGCCTATTGTAGGTTAGGCCGTAGGCTGGCCTGACCTATTCTCATCCCTAATCTCCATGAGCTTAACTCAGTTGGTAGGGATATTGCATATTATATGCAGAAGCAACCTCAGACAATCCACTTCTTCACAATTAAATAAATTGTATAAGTTATAACCACTAAACTACTTGACCAAAAAAAGAAAAAATTACAGGAGACGTCATTAAAATAAGTCTCTGAAGGAAAAAATAAAAATGAAGGAAAAAGACCAATAACTATTTCCCAATTTTCATTGGTCCCATAAGTCTTAAAATCATCATTTTGGTCCCCTCTTATTTTGCTCCGTAAGTCAAAAAGGTCCCTGACGGTTAACTTTAACTCCAAATGTCTATGGTGGATCAATTTAAGTGTGGTCTATCATAGATTCTATTAATTATTTTAATTTAAACCGTTTGATTTTTTTTTAAATAAGAACCATTGAATTACGCAAGTCTATTTTATCTTACGGTACGTCAACAAGAACTAATTAATTCTCGCTTTCTTCATCTTCTTCCTCTCATTTCTTCATCATCTTCAACATAACATTCATCAACTTCATCTTCATCTTCATTTTTTTCTTCAGAAAAGTCCAAAAACAATCCCAAACAAAATTTAAAACAAAAAAAAAATCTTTATTTCCCTTCTCTTCTCTCTTACCTCCTCAATCACTCTTCCCTCTTCAGTTCCCTTTGTCTCCTTCGAAAAAGCAACAGCAACAACATAAAAAATATCATACATGTCCCAGATTCAACCCTTTTTAGGTTACTCATCATACATTAAAAAAAAAAGGATTTTTCCAAACTCTCTCATCATCAAGACAACAACAACAATCACAACACAGAAGCAACAACAATAATTCATGAGGATCCAGAGGTGTGCAAGTAATCCAACAATTCACGTTTTTCTGAACTTCTTTCTTCATTTTTTTGCTGGTGTGCGCAGCTATCCAGACACAAAAAGGGGCTTTAGTTCCAAACCCATAAGCCACTCTCTTCTCACCCGCGACCCATCCATCTTCCTCTTTTGAACTCACAACCAGTTTCACACTCACACACTCAATGGCACAAGATTTCCTCAATTCCGTTCCCAAATTGATTCGAAATTAAGGATTTGGAATCTCTGTTGGATTTGAGATTAGGGATTAAAGGGCTTCATAAATTATGATCTTGTTGATGTTTCAAAGGGGAAGTTGGGAACATAAGAGAGAAGAGTGATTAAGGAGGTTGGAGGAAGAGAAGGGGAAAAAAAAATCCAATTGAAAGAAGGAGGAAGGAGGAACATGAGAGAAATCCTTTTTTTTAAGTTTTTTTTTTTATGATGTTGTTGCTGTTGTGAATGAGAAGGAAGAGAGAAGAGAAGAGAAGGGAAAATTAGATTATTTTTTTTTGGGGTTGTTTTTAGATTTTTTTAGAAAAATGATGAAGATGATGATGGTGTTGATGAATGTTGGTGGTGGCTCGAAGTAGTTGGTGGTGGTGAGAGAGAAGAAGAGTTTATCTATTTATTTTTTTTAAATGAAAAAATGGAAAAAAAGTAACGGTACAGTTAACCATTGGATAGAATTAACGCTTTTGAAATTCGTTAGTAAAGATAAGAGACTAAAATGATAATTTTAAGATTTATAGAACCAAAATAAAAATTAGTAATTAGTTGAGGGACTATTAGATTAATTTGACCATTTTTAAAATAGGTCCCTTCACCAAAATTTGTGTTCTTTCTGTAACCATTTTGAATTGATTAAGTCACAAGTACTTGGTAACCGTAGAAATGTGTGTATTTACCGTACTTTGATTCGTGTTTAGAGTATTTGTGTTCGGAGGACATATCACTATAGCATTAGCATGTGGGTTTTTGAAGTAAAGGATAAAAGGTAAATGAAAAAATACAAGGATTTATAATTAGAATCACTTGCATATAGTCTAGTCAAACATCTAGATTAGATAGTAATAGGAAGAATGAAAGAAAAAAAAAAATCAATACCGAATCATGATAGTAAAATCAGAAAGCAAAGCTATCATCTTCATGAACAGTGTTTTTTGTTGTTGTGGGACATGAATTTAGTTATGCATCACAGAGGTTTCAGTGGCCAAAGGAACCAATGTGAACTCAGCAATCTACAAACCTACAATAATTTAGGAAAATTGGAAGCACTTATGTTGTGCTATGAACTTATGTTTTGTAACAATAGAAGGATTTGTTTCGTGTTTTAATGTGCTCTTTCTTTAGGCCTAAGCAATCATGCTACAAAAGACATTGTTCTAGATTACATTTGAGACCTGACAAAGAGATAATGTTTTTGGTTATAATTTTTTTTTGAGAGAATTATGTTCTATATCAACTTCTTTAGAAAAATAGAAACCCAAACATACAAATTTTAAAATCACACACAATGTTATCAATAATGTACATTTAAAATGGTCTTATAAATACAACTCATTGAATCCACAATACTATTCTTCTACGCCTTTTTTTTTGCAGTATTGTCGCTAAAAACATTTTGAAACAAGAAAAAAAATACATTTATAATATTATTTTTTCCGCCAAGTAGTTCAATGACTAAAATTTTACCCTTAATAGGAGTAAAATGTATACCCATCAAAATTCTGGTATATTTATTTAGAGGCATACAAAGTGCGATCCTTTTCCACCGTGAATCTAAACCCATTTTTAACATCACCACCGCACATCTGAATCCACTTCTACTGTGAAAAAAAAGCTATAAAGTATAGCTTAAGAAAATGCATGTTTAATGTCATTCCACTATGGTTCCAAACATGTTAGGAATCTCATATCATGTTCAAATGAGTTGAACTTATGAATAATACTCTAGGGTGCTAAATACACAATTAATTCTTATAATTTTTTTCCTCAAATTCCCAGTCAAATCGGAATAGCATACAAAATGTCTTGATCTCATTTTTGTGTGTGGAAGAACTCAAGTTACTTTCATAAGCATGGACCAAAACATGCATGTTCATACACACAAAGTGACCCAATAATTTCTCAATAAAGAACATGGTGATCCCCATGCTTTTGATTTTCCCCTCTTCTTTTTTTGCTTAAAAGGTGACCCTTTATATAATGATTATCTTATAGGATTTAGTGCTGCTTACAACATGTTTGAATACTAATATTATTTTTATATAAATAATAATTATATGGTCGAATAAAACAAATAAACAAACAAAACTTTTGAATCATTTCATTTCACAAACTAGCGACAAACGAAATATATTTACTTTGTGTCCATGGATGCAAACCGTATATTCCCATTTCACAAACAATTTTTTATGGTGCCATCTGTTCAAATTACATTGAGATTCCATTTATTAGGGGAAAAAAAATCTTATGTGGATACGTGTCTTCCTTTTTTGGACAGATTGTGAGCATGTGTCTTCTCACTCAAATTCTTTTTTCGAAAAAAAAAAATGCATACAGAAAAGCATACCACCAAATCTACTTGCTATATATTAAATATTAGTCCTTATGATTTTGCCATTTTGCCTTTATGAGGGGTATTTTTGTGATTTCCTAATAGGTGGGATATGATTGTTGCCCCTCATATTTTTTTTTAATTATTTTATAATTTTTATATTTTTAATAACTTTTAACTATTTTTCAATTTTTATGTTTTTAACTATTTTTCAATTTTTTCTCCCAAATTCAGTTGCTTCTACATTGCTATTGTAAGAGATTAAGATATCGTTTGACCCGACTTTTTTTCAACTTCTCTACATTTTTAAGGAGAAGTTAGGCCAAACACAATATCAATTAAGTACTTACTAAAAAAAATAATTTTTTTAAATGCATAAAATTAAATGAAATGAACTTTGGCCAAAAGTTGTTGAATGTTACTTTAAAAAACAACTTCTCGACAATTTATTTCACAAACACCTCTTTTCAACTCACGCTGGGAAACCTTTTATTTTATTTTTTAATATTATATTTCAATATTTTTTTTCTTCTTCCATTTAGCTTGATTTTTTTAACCGTTCCATTTAATTTTTTAAGGAGGTTCCATTTAATTTTATTATCTTTTTTTCAAAGAAATTTTATTATATTTTTATCACTTATATATTTAATTTCAATATCGTTTAATCATCACAACCTCACAAATATTTTTATTCACACTGTCATTTAATGATACCAAATATTTTTATTTCCTTTCTTCAACTTCGCGAATATACTCACACACACACATTAACATTTAGAGTAATATTTTATGTTCGTTTGTCTGTTTTTTTGTTAAGCTAATGCACTTTTTTTTTAGTGTTGCTTGGTTGAGTGCTACCTCACCGATTTTTTTTAACTATTTTCCAATTTTTATATTTTTAAAAACTATTAACTATTTTCCAATTTTTCTCCCAAATTTAGTTGTTTCTGCACTGCCGTTGTGGGAGGTTAAGATACCGTTTGACCCGTTTTTTTTTTCAACTTCTCTACATTTTTAAGGAGAAGTTAGGCCAAATACAATATCAATTAAGTACTTACTGAAAAAGGTATTTTTTTTAATGCATAAAATTGAATGGAATGAGCTTTGGTCAAAAGTTGTTGAATGCTACCTCAAAAAACTACTTCTCGACAATTTATTTCACAAGCATCTCTCTTTAATTCACGTTTGAAACCTTTTCTTTTATTTTTTAATATTATATTTCAATATGTATTTTTCTTCCATTTAACTTTTTTTGAACCGTTCCATTTAATTTTTTTTAAGGAGGTCCCATTTAATTTTATTACCATTTTTGTTCAAAGGAATTTTAATATCTTTTTATCACTTATATATTTAATTTCAATATCGTTTAATCATCACAACCTCACAAATATTTTTATTCATGTTGTCATTTAATGATACCAAATATTTTTATTTTCTTTCTTCAACCT
>Ga0099826_10001813_pt1 | contig 13268 bp, 9 predicted proteins | sample Mtrugardesep15_FD_76830 | JGI IMG/M metagenome (GOLD analysis project Ga0099826, IMG submission 76830) | Root nodule microbial communities of legume samples collected from California, USA - M. trunc garden sep15 | ecosystem: Host-associated > Plants > Roots > Nodule | place: USA: California... | reverse complement strand
TTTATCGTAAAGGTATCCAAACATAAATCAATTTACATTAAACTCACTTTTAATTAAAATCAATTCTGAAAAAATCAATTCAACCAAAATCAATTTTCTCCACCGCATAACCAAACACACACTTAAACATTGACTATATAAAACTCACTTTTCCTAATACATCGTTGATGTTGTTGTTGATATTCCTAAAATGCAAGACTATAAAAGCACAATAAATTAATAACCAATGTGATTTAATTCTTAAAAAGTTTAATATGTTTAGTTTAAATATAATTATAAAAAAATCTTACTATTTTTTTAGAGGATAAAATTTTTTAGGCTTATATTTGCATGGACGAAAGACCTATTTAAGCCGATAATACATGTAGCACAATTTCAATTTATGAAAAAGGATGAAAAAATACATTTCAATTCAAAATATTAATTTAAGTTTGGTTTATAGACAACAAAACGATTAATCGAACCATAGCTTTAATTCAGCTCGATTTCTCACAAACCACAAATGGTTCAATTTTTTGAACAGTTGAAACTGTTTGATTCGTTTCGGTCCAATTTCTTAAAAAATAAAAATAACCATACCCACCCTTGTGCCCATTGCCCAATGCTCATATAAGTGAGTATATCTCAAGTCGCTCTCTCAATTTCTATCCATGAGTGTATGGCTGCCATCCATCATTTTGTAAAAGATATATAGAGAAAAATAAAGTTGTAGGACGTAATTAAAAATTAAGTAAGGTGGCAGTGCCACATGTTTTACTTTAGTATTTTCCAAACAACTTACAAGAGACATTGGGTTACGCCTCTCCCCCTCCTCTCTCTATATAAGTAAATTCACTACAAGTAGAAAAACTCATCTCATCTCATCTTAAATTAACTAAGCTATTTCATTCATTCAAAATTCAGATGGCTCCTCCTTCTACAGAATCTAATCAACCACTTGCTAATGGTAAAGAAAAACATGTTAAACCAGAAGAAGAAGAAGATAACGATGCCCTCGAATTTTGCACACAACTAACAGGTTCAGTTGTTGTTCCATTGGCTTTGAGGTCTGCTATTGATCTTGGGATCTTTGACATCCTAGCCAAAGCTGGTGATGGCGCAGAACTCTCTGCAGATGACATTGCTGTTAAGATTGGAACCAACAACCCAGAAGCACCAACAATGTTGGATCGTCTTCTTAGGTTGTTGGCAAGTCACTCTATTCTAAACTCCTCTGTTCCTCAACATCCTCAAAGCCTTCAGAAATTCTACAGCCTCTCTAACTACTCCAAATATTTTGTCACTGATGCTGATGGTGTCTCTTTGGGACCCACCTTGGCATTACTTCTAGACAACGTCTTCTACCAAAGCTGGTCAGTTTACGTTTAATTAATTAACAAACCCAACGAGATAGGACATGATGGAGTAATTATCATAATCTCTAAAGTGTTTATTTATTTATTGATTATACTAATTATAATGATGATGTATTGTTGGAGTTGATTCAGGTCGGAGTTGAAAGGAGCGATCATGGAAGGAGGAGTAGCATTCAATAGGGTTTATGGAATGCATGCATTTGAGTATCCACGTGTGGACCCAAGGTTCAATGATGTTTTCAATAAAGCTATGGTTAATTCAACAACTATAAACATGAAGAGAATTATTGATTGTTATCAAGGTTTTGAGCACGTAACTAAGCTAGTTGACGTTGGTGGTGGTCTTGGAATTAACCTTAAATTAATCACATCCAAATATTCACATATTAAGGGAATTAATTTTGACTTGCCTCATGTAGTACAACATGCCCCTGTCTACCCCGGTATATTCATTTTTCCTAATCGTTTAAAGTAATATGTTACTACACTCTTTATAAAAAATTTAAATTGAGAAATATTATTATTATATTCATGCAGGTGTGGAACATGTCGGGGGAGATATGTTTGAGAGCGTTCCTGCTGGGGATGCCATTTTTATGAAGGTAAGCTTTTGCAATGTGCAGTTGCTATAATTAGCTCCTTCAAGTTTCAAAATTACCAGACATTTGAAAAGTGGTAGTAATAAAAAATAATTTGCGTTTGAATGAAATACTATCTTACATTTATTATTTTTGGGTATATTCTAGAAGTGATTTTTTTTTTTATGGGATCCTCTCCTAGTACGTGTAAAGAGTTAATTAATCCATCTATATTATAAAAAATTAAAATAATAAAAATGTAAGTAGAAAGAAAAAAAATACACAATGTGCTTTTTATGTTTTCGCTTTATTGACTCGAAAAAAGTGTTTTAACTATCTTTTTGATAAATTTCATGCTTTAACTTTTGAAGAGTTGTTAAACTAATTGAGTGTAATACTAAAATCATACTACTAATAACTTAGCATAAAGTTAAGGAAATGTTAAGGAGATTAATATAACAATTTTGTATTAGGAAGTGATGAAAAGTAAAAAATTTTACTTTATGAAAGTCAAAAAGTTGTTATTTTTAATAGAAAATTTTTATTTTAACTTTTTTAAAAAGTAGAAATGTTAACTAGTGTCCCCGAAACATTAGTTAACAAGACCTTTTGTTTTTAAATTAATAGCTAAGTAACTAGTTTTTATTGAAAAAGAATATTTCCTATCATTTTAAAAAATATATATATAATAATTAAATATTTATAAAAAAATACCAACAAAATAAATTTTAATTTTTTAAATTTTTTACTGCTCATGTTAGTAAATATTAAATATTTTTTAAGATGAAATGTAAAAAATTAGTATAAATGCTTAGAAAGAATGAAATAACGTTTTTTGTTTGTTTGTTATGAGATGATGTTTTCTAACATACAACAATCGATAATTTTAAGAAAGCAAATGTACCAAAATCCTTTAATTTGAGAATGTACCATAAAATCTCTCCAATTTTAAATCTAACGAGAAATAATACTTTTAACCTCAAAATTTACCTCTTTGTTTTAAAAATCACAATTTGTGGACCCAAGTATAAAACCATTGTAATTAATGAGTTCATCACCTACTGTACTTGAATTTTGAACACTCGTGATCGTGACATAAAATGTTTTTGCATAGTTCTACAGATAAAATATTAAAATTGATTGACATGAGAGTTCTGTCTGAATAAATTTTTTCAGTGGATACTTCACGATTGGAGTGATGAACATTGCTTGAAGCTGTTGAAAAATTGTTACAAAGCTATTCCTGAGGATGGAAAGGTTATTGTGGTGGACACAATCCTTGCTGTTATGCCAGAAACAACAGCCAATGCAAAGTTTGCTTGCATGTCTGATGTTTTAATGATGACTCAAAATCCAGGAGGAAAAGAGCGAACTGAGCAGGAATTCAAGGAATTGGCTAAAGGATCTGGATTTAGTGGCATCAAACCTATATGTTGTGTATCTGGATTGTGGGTTATGGAGTTCTTTAAATAGCTAGCCACGTCTACTTTGGGTGTCTCAACAAATGTTTACATATACTTTGTGCATTAAGAATGAATGTTGTTTAGTGATTCTAATTAAGGGATTAAGGAGGTGTATGATCTTTTGAAAATAATATCCGCAACTAGAATAGTTTTGGCTCGAATATTAATTTGTCTATATTCTAATGATATTTGTTTAAGAAGTCAAACTTATTTACTAAAATTGATGCCGAAAAGATTTGAAACTAAAATCTTGAAAAAAAACATTTTAAAATTACAAACCAACGATAAACTCATCTAAAAGAAAAATTCAACCTGTTTTTATCTCTAGTATTCATTTTAATTTTTGTAATCTCAATTAAATTTGTTTATTTCGTACCCACTTGTCATTTTCATTTTTATGGAATTAGTCACTTTTATCCTAATCATTAGAAGGAATTTTTACAATACACTTGCAGGAAAGAGTAGGAGAAGTACGTAATTGTCATACATATATATAGAAGGAATTTTTAAAATACACTTGCAAATTGAAGTGTACGGTTACGCTCTTACTTTTTTTAAGCAAGTGTACTGTTACTTTTACTTTTTAAATATATAAATTAATGATCATTGTATGAAAAAAATTATTTATTGAGTTTTATATTTTAAAAAGTATCATTACCTAAGAAAAACATCATTTGGTCTTTATAAGTATCCAAAATTATTTCTCCCTCAATGGAGATGATCTAAGATCACAACAAAATAAATATCAACGTAATTTTCTCAAAACCAAAAAATTTCAACGTAATTAGTGGGCTAAGAATCTAGTATCTACAGAGTGTACGTACTTTCTTTGCTTAACCATATCTTTCCATCTAATCTCTTATTTTCACGCGCAAATTGCCGTGCACCGTTCATTTAGTCTTGGAATGTCTTAAAATATCATTTAAAATTGTATACTTTTCCACTCACCCAGAATCAAAAGCAAAGCAAGTCAAGCAGACATACTAAGAACTACTCATCACTTTTTCCACCCACCCTACCCGACTTATATTCTAATCAATCCAAATAAAAGTAGTTGGGGTAACATTCTTCTATTATTATTGACATGTGTTTCTATTTCTACCTAATAAAGAACTTTATCTTCTGACTTTTAGTGCCAAGGTTAGAGTGTTCATATGTAGATTAATAAAACAAAAAGAAATCCAACTGTTACTCTTTTGGACTTAAACCTCATTGGACAGGGTTGAAATTAAAATTCTTTTTTTGCGACCTCTATTAATTTATTTTTCAAAAACTTAAATTTAATACTTATTCCGTCTTTATATGTAAGCACCCTTTTATTAGAGAGAAAAGATGTTTACATATAAGGACGGAGGAAGTAATTTATTTGGTTTATTATTTGTACGAGATATTAAGATTATTATATTATTTTGTGTTTTTTTAAAAATACTTATTAATTTTGTAATAAAAAAATTCATTAGTTGAATAGAATCTATTTTATATGCTTAAAACATAAAATAGAAAACCACATCATAATGTTTAAATGTTATATATTATGAATTGGTTCAGACTCAATATAGAAATCAATCAAATTAAAATCAAACCATTTTTAAACATGAAAATGAGTCGATCGAATGCGATTTTGGGAACCCTTTAGTTGGGTCAATGTTGACGTGCGAAAGAGAAGACGAAACTTTGTTTCCCACCCCACACCACACGTTTTAAACCACTCACCCGACCTTCTTATTTTTTGACTAATTGCCCCTCTTTGAAAGTATACTTATGGATGGCTCGTTTAAAACTCTCTTCATCCACAAGTATACTTACAAAGTTGACAAATATATTACGACTTGGATTCAATTCATGTATACCATTTTTTTGGACTTAGTTTGTTTCAATTAACAAGCGAAAATAGCAAAAATATGAAGAGTGAAACCCACTGGGGGATTAAACTGTGGCGCGAACAACAGTCATGATAAAATTCGAACACGGATAATATATAACTGTTGCATTTGATTTTGAAGTATTTTAAAGGTGAATCGAACCTAAATCTTGGTGTGTCCACACACATTTTCAAATTGATTACGCAACCATTGTCATATTCATCTTCCTCTTGTTTTAGTTTTGAAGGAGTTCCCCAACACAAGATCATTATCTACAACTAATTCATCCCATTAATTTTTGAGAACTTTAAAACAACAAACAGTTAACGATCCTTGGTCCTATTCCTCATGAATTATTGACGAGTGAAATAAAGATCAAACTTTTTAAGAAAATGTATGAACCAGTTTGTTGAAAACATTGAAAATACTAGGCACGTGGAACAGTTTCAGATGCAAAAATGGAGGCATGTTGGACTGAAAAAATACCAATTTTTTTGCGACGTCAAAACGGACCAGGATTTGGTGTTGTAAATAAGCACACAGTTTGGTGCTGTAATAAATCCCAGCCGTTGATATCAGAATGGACAGTTCATATTAGACATCAGTTTAACACAGTTAAGTAATCTGAACCGTTGATATAAATCAAACGGTCCTGATCTGTTACAGCATCCTGCTGTAGATCCCATAAAAACAATGTGTAAAAAAGTACTACTCTGAATTCCTAAATGCCTATTTTATGAGTCCAACATACCTTTGGAAGAAGGAAGTATATTTTTGGGTAGGGTAATTTTGTAAAAAAACATAAAAGAGAAGTTTTAAGAACGGAAAATGCTGTATAAAGCAAAAAGTTGATTCACGAAACCTTCAAAACCCTAAAACACTACTACATGCACTTTTATTTTTGTTATCAAAGCAATTTGCAAATCGTGAAGCCTTCGTTGGATTATTTTCTCGGGATATATAGCAAACCCCTTTAAGAAAATAAGGATGTGAGAATAGAAACTCTTAACAGAAGAATGTTACATAATGGGCCAAAGCATGTGTGACCCTAAAAGGGGTTTTTATATGCACAATTGATGAACCAAACGCGTCTCAGCCGTCAGCATTAATAAATAGTAAACACTAATAGCACTTATTCAGTTATTCTCTTCAAGATGTGGAATTGCATTGCAGAGCAAGGAAGGTATCAACACTAGCCAAATTATACTTTCATGCTCCATTGCATAATAATTTTCAAATAATCCTGATGAGATGATTCTGGTATAATTCCTATACATGTTATGTTAGAGTATCAATCACTAGAATTATGCATATAATATAGTATATCAAAATACTCCAAGATAAAATATTGTTCCGTTATCTCAATTGTTTACCGCAAATGGGATAACCGTAGAAATAGCTTTTTATTCAAATATATGCATAAAAAGAAGTAACATTTTATTTTCTGGCTAGAATAGATTACATTTGCATTACATGGGACAAAGTATATGGTCAGAAAATGCAGCAGCTATCTCCCACTGTTTTTTAGCTGTCGATCCCAGTGATGTCTTTAACAGTGCCTTTTATTTTCCGTATCAAAGCCTCCCTGCAATTGTGAAATAATTCAATCAATTATAAATTGAATTCATTGAACCAAATTATGGAAACAGATTATCGAAGAGCATAAGCATACCGCTCTGGCTTGAAAACTAGGTTCTTGTATGCAAACCACTGCAAAGAAGAAGAAGAAGATACATGCATATTAGTTTATCTCTCTAATTAATCTCCAGATATGTCATTATTAAAACATTGGGTTGAATTAGAGTTACCCCAGTGTAGCCAATGCCAACGAGTTCAAGAACCCCAGGAATTAAAGGAAGCCTATCAATTGCCTGTTTCATCAGATGTAGTCAGTAATATTATCAGATAGTTGTGTCAAAACTATATATGCAAGCAAAAATGAAGGAGTATTTAATTAACTCACTGAGATCACCCCAGCTGATCCCCATAATGCAACCGTACCGGCTACCGCTAGAGCACTCACTGCATACTTGTCGTCAACTTTATCCCACTATACATACATTACATCCAACTCAACACACATATATCACTTTACAAAAACAAATTTAAAAAGTTTGTTCTTACAGTTTGTTGTATAGTCTTGAGAAGTTCTGGAGAATCAGAGTCAGTGACACTGGGGTCAGTTGAGGAGGCAACCTCTGCTGTGGTGGCATCTACCTCTGTTGTGGTACTGGAAGCCATGGACATAACATTGCGAGCAATCTTCCGACCTGAATCAACACACAAATTCAATTAGCTTCTCATCTAGTCCTACTCCTCCTAGATATTATAAAAAAACTTACAGAAAGTGGTGGTCTTCCACGGACGAGTATGAGACTGCACAGGTGGAGGGGGAAGAGTTGGAAGGCTCACACACTGTGGGGAAGCAGAGTGTCTGGAGGGAGGCTTTCCATCAACAAGGGTGAATGAAGAGGATATAGAGAAAGTGGAGGATGAGGCTGAGGAGGCCATTACTGCTTAATTTGAGTTGAGGTTATTGATAAGATATTTCCTCGTTTTCTATTTTGTCAAAACATGTTAATTAATGTACAAGTTAGATGATGTTTCATATGCCACAGTTTGGATTGAAATTGCTGAGCCACTCATTTCTTTCATACGGATAGTATGTGTGCTGACTTGGCTGCAACATATGGCTTTTATGGTATTTCATTGGATAGGAACTCCCTGGTTAACCTTTTTCGTATCAATTTCTAAAATTAAATCCATCTTTTCATTATATTACTATTCCTATTCTAATTAATTACTTGTCACACAGAGATCTAATGTGGTTGCCAACCTCTTACCTACATTCACGAAAACACCTCAGCATAATTTATTAAGTATCTCAAATAATTGCAGGAGATAACTTCAAAAGAAAAAAAACAAGTTTGAGTACTTATGAATAATAGTTGGAGTTTTTAGGAAATATATATGTAAAAAAAGGAGTGTTGAAATTGAAACAGATTTCTACATAATTGGAATAGTCTAAGTTACTACATATTTTTAGATTCCTCTAATAACGCAAATTAACTTGTAACCTAAGAAACATCTATCTATAACAATATAATGTATGAAAAGTCAAACAAAAGTCAATCTCACGCTCTTCACCATAGTACATCTCTGATCTCTTCTCATACTATATATTCTAACAAACTACTTTAAATATCTTCAAAATAAAAATAACACAAACCATTACGTCAATAGCTTCTGCATGGAAGTTAATCATTTGAAAGAATCCTTAGAATTGGATCCAGCGTTGGAGAATCCACATTCCACATTGTTCTTCAAGTCCGATTTGAACTTACTCAATTGCCGGCTCCAGCTATACCTATTCCAATCTATTATGGAGAGAACATCTTATACAACCAATATTAGACTTTTAAAGTAAAAAATTATGTACATATTCTTTTTAAAACAAAGAAAATACTAATTGTTTTTATTATTTTCGGTATGCATTATTTGTAACATCCCAGACTGCTTTTAGGATTGCCGACTGACCCCACAAACCAACACGAGTCTTTTCAACGTGTTTTGTCTTCACTCGCACGCTTACCGGAAAACTTCCCGGTAGGTCACCCATCCCAAAATTGCTCCAACTTAAGCACGCTTAACTGTGGAGTTCTTATGGAATGAGCTACCAAAAAGAAGATGCATCTTATTGATATAGGTAGTACCAAACAATTCTTATAACCTTCCTTCAACCATGTAGTCTCATACCTACACGGCCTCAGGATCTCTCTCATTCCGATGTGATTCGGTTTCTCTAGAAACTGTTGGGAGCCGCTCATTGTCGTGTCTTGTGCACTGGCGACCACTCCCCTGTTTTCGTCAGCCGTGGGTGTTACATGCCCACCAGCTTCCGCTTGGTTCGTCCCCGAACCACACCGTACTGGGAGAGGTCTGCTCTGATACCATTTGTAACATCCCAGACTGCTTTTAGGATTGCCGACTGACTCCACAAACCAACACGAGTCTTTTCAGCGTGTTTTGTCTTCACTCGCACGCTTACCGGAAAACTTCCCGGTAGGTCACCCATCCCAAAATTGCTCCAAGTTAAGCACGTTTAGCTGTGGAGTTCTTATGGAATGAGCTACCGAAAAGAAGATGCATCTTGTTGATATAGGTAGTACCAAACAATTCTTATAACCTTCCTTCAACCATGCAGTCTCATACCTACACGGCCTCAGGATCCCTCTCATTTCGATGTGATTCGGTTCCTCTAGAAACTGTTGGGAGCCGCTCATTGTCGTGCCTTGTACACCGGCGACCACTCCCCTGTTTTTGTCAGCCGTGGGTGTTACATTATTCTAACTAGTATTTTACATTTTCTGCATCACAATGATTCACTTCAAAAGCCATACATTTTTTCAGTAAGTCAAACGAAAATATATTTAGAAAATGAAAATAAAAAAAATAAAATAAAAAATAATGCAGGTCATGATACAATAACACGGGCTCTTAACCAATACTCTAGATTCGTCGTACCTCTGTCTATAGTTTGAGTGTTATTCCTTGGAAGCCAGATATCATGGCTAATATTATCCAAGCCTTTTTATTCATTTTCAAAACCCTCTTATGTGAAATTGGCTATTATATATATTCTTGTACCCAACCATTTGATTCTCTGATGGATGCATATATACGTGGTGTTAGTATATTAATTAATTATTAGGGGTGTTTTTGGCTATTTTAAAAAATAAATAGACGGTTGACTCACGGACACTTTTTAGATTAGACGTGTCTCGATATTAAAAACGTGTTGTTTTCAACACTAAGACAACACATACTAAGTTAATATGTGCAACACGAAACCGAGCACGCCTAATTTAAAATTATGTAATTTTAAAAAATTATTAACAGAGTGGACCATGTCGGTGTCTCCGATAGATGATGGAGTATTTTCATTACTAAAAAAATATCGTGCAACACATTTGTAAAGGAGTCCGTCCCAAACCACTATTTACAGTCGAAAGTGATTCCCTTAACTTTACTTACTAAAATAGTGGAGGTCCGTCAAAATCATTCATCCAGTAACATAGAAAAGGCAGGAACCCGATACCTTGGGCACTTAGCTACGTATAGATGCGATGCCCACCATTGAGTTGAGGCCAAGATACTTTTATTTTTATTTTTATTTTTAATTTTATTATCTGATCATATTCCGTGGACCCGTTAAAATTTTCGAAACACCACAGCTTGTAATTTATTGATTCTTAATTAGGAACAATCCACGTTTAAGCAGTTGGGCACATTATTCATCACTGCTGATGCCTTATATATAGTTTGCTGCATCATATAAATTGCCTTACAGGAAAATGCACATTCACAAACAATTTTTGGGGCCACTTTTCATGAAATTCTTTAAATTCATGCATCATATTGCTATAGCTCGGCCAGCCAAATGAGTTATTAAGTGGTGGTTGATTACGCATGATGAAAATTAAATTAAATTGACTTGACTGGACAATTCGCAAATTCAATCACCTATATATAAAAAATAAAAAGAACAACATTTAATAAAATATTAAGAAAAAGAAAAAAGGTCACTATTCACACAGTTTAATTGTGTAGTAAACACTCTTTCACTATCAATTGTTGAATTCATATGATCACCTTGCACGCCGTGACATAATAGGATACTCTTTCAATATCTACCTTCTCTTCTAACACATGCACTGAAATATTCAAAAAAAATCAAACTTTCACACATACTAATTTCTAGTGTAAAAGAAAAACATTAAAGTGATATTATTACGCTTGAAAGTAACATTGAATCCATTAATTGTGGACAGAAACCATGTAAGGTTAATTTCATATATCTATGTTGCAAGGTGGAGTACCAAGCAGAGGAACCTGTCCAACAACACCTTTCTTCAAACCGATCAATACATCACACTTTCCATAGAACCCATAATGTGCACTTTTTATTGTCCCAGCTTTCCACCTCAACCTTCCAAGAAACACAAGTTTCATACCCACCACTCCATAAGCCTCATCCATCGTCAACCCATTCGACACTTCCACTGACACCGGCACCGCCGTGCCTCCGATCACGGGTGACAAAAAAACCTGACTATGCTTCTCCAGAAAAAGCGGTGGCAACATAATCTGCGGTGTTATGGCTTGGTTCCTATAGGACACAAAAGCAGAGAACCTGTCATAGTAAACAGAGACACGCTTGTTTGGGTTCTTAATGAGGACGTTGAACTGCAAGGTGGCGGAAAGGAGTGGTGGTGAGGTTGTGTTGAAGCCATAGATGGCAGCACCGACAACCGTGAAGTGGGGTTTGTGTGGACGGTAGACAAGCCAGAGGACAAGTAGAGTGACACCGATTAGTAGGAGAAAGATGGTGAGGAATGTGGCAAAAGCACGTCCAGAAGAACTTGTGCCGTAGGAAGAAGAAGGAGGTGGACCTGCAGGTTTGTTCATTTGTAGTTTGTCAGGGGGGAGATGGTGTTGTTGGTTTGGAGGTTGAGAGCTTTGGTTTTCATCCATGGGAGAAGAGATTTTGATATCTATCTAGTTATTAAAGTTAAAGGTGGTGGAATATGTTTCAACTTTGATAGTGACACAAAAATAAAGGATGGGAAAAGGGAAATTAATAGGGCTCCAATGGACCATAAAAACTACTAGACTACAATAAAAGATGATATATATGTAATCGTGAATGATCACTCCTGTCCTTTGTATAGGCAATCCGGTTTTACTCTCGGTGTTTCCCTCTCTTCTCTTATTCCCTCTTCTTTTTACACTTGCTTTCACTATCATCATCATTATAAAAAAAAGGGTAAGTATATCTTAAAATTGATGGTCAATTTAGCAAAATCAAGATGAGAGTCATTGCAATTTTGGCAAAAATCACATTTTAAATATTGACAAAATTGGAGTTTCACAATAATTTTAACAAATTAACCATCAATCCAAACATGAATGATGAAGATAACAACAAAAATAGATTTGTTGGAAGGAAATATTATATTCAGTCAAGTATTGATGCAACAAATTTAAGCCTCTTGAGTCTTCAATGAAATTTTAAACTTATTATACTAATCATAAAAAGTGAATGTGTGTTATTTAATTTATAGAACTTATTTTATAATTTACTGTGCTCTTAACCGGTTGTTAAAAGATTAATCTATACTGTTATGTGTAAAGATATATTGTTGACACCAAAAAGAATATAAAAAATGTTTCAGCGGTAATTAGTCATCCCACCACCAAAGGAAAAACCAATTATATAATTCATTTGTCAGAAACACTATAATTTGAAGTTTAATCGAGGTAAGTGACGCATTTTATTTCTTAAGCGGTAAGCATCGGAATTATATTTCAAGAACTTTACTAGAGTAAATAGTTTGTGTCTAAAAACAAAAGAAAGAATAATCTTTCTTTATCTTTTAGTGCATGAAGTAGTGGTGCTTTTGATTTTGCTTTCCTCAAAAATAAATGAGAACAAAAGTGGAAAAGAAGAGACAATGGAAACAAGAGGCAAAGAAGGAGACGTGGCTTAGATCGAGTCCTTTTACCGACATTTGGATAAACTTATAGACTTATACAACCAACAGTTTCTGCATGCAATGAAAATTGGTTTGCTCACAATTGATTATGTGTGTTTAGTATAGTTTTACACATGTTTGGTTCTCATGCTTCGTCAGATCCCACACCACGTCACATTCAATTTTTAAAAATGGTTTTGATAAGAAGTGACTCAGGCACTCTTTAAGGTTCTCTAATTAAGAAATTATTTTTTAAAAAAAGTTTAACATTTCAATTTCCAATATTGAATGCATAATTTTCCATAAAAATTTATTATTTAAAGTCTTTAAAGAGTACTTAAAGACACTTGTTAACATTTATCTTTATTTATTTATGCTTGCAGGGAAAGTGCCTCTCTGTTTTCACCTAGGATCTCTTGTCTTTACATGTATTTTATTTATTTGCAAAGAGAACAAAATTGTTCATTCATACTTT
>Ga0099826_10001812_pt1 | contig 13269 bp, 8 predicted proteins | sample Mtrugardesep15_FD_76830 | JGI IMG/M metagenome (GOLD analysis project Ga0099826, IMG submission 76830) | Root nodule microbial communities of legume samples collected from California, USA - M. trunc garden sep15 | ecosystem: Host-associated > Plants > Roots > Nodule | place: USA: California... | reverse complement strand
TGAGTGCTCTGGAGAGGTTCTCCTGAAATTTGTCTAGTAAAGGAAATGAGAATAGCTACAGGGTACAAGCTGGTGCAGATTTATTGTTCTTGTTCATATACTTATTTTTTAGACTAATCCATATGGAATTTAATTTCTGTAAAAAGTAACTGGAGGGTTTTTGGTTCATCCCGTTTGAGTTTTGGTTGTTTTCATGGTTTTGTTTTCTTACTAAAATTTTCACAATTAATTGTACTAAAATTCCAACTTGTTTCTTTAGTTGTTACTATACAGTGAAGATACAATGCAATATAACTAAACCATCATAGCGTTGTGGATAGTTAGTTTTCTTAATGGAATAAACAAAACTTAATATCAAGTTTCAACTAACTAACTATAAATGACGTGTGGGTAGTTAGTTTTCTAAAATTCAACAATAGATGTTTCTTAATGGAAGTTATCTAATGTTTTCAAAGAGCATGAAGAGGATGTATAACCAGAAAGTTGAAATTTCATTGTTATGGTAGTTTGTACAGTTGTATTTAAGTTTAGATAGAGTAAATTAGAAATAACTAAACCTTCAACACACTAATCTTATGAAGGTAATTGAGCAGGTTAAGTTAACTGATTATAAGAACTTGGTGGTTAAAACAACTCAGCTTTTTGTTCTCTCCTTCGATGTCCAAGTACAGTCAATTCAAGACGTTTCTTTTCTTTTAAATTTCCTCAATTGTATTTGTTAAGTTTAGGCTGTTAATTGCTAAATTATAACAAAAACTACATCTCTTTCTAAACCTGTGATGGTGCAAGACAAATGAGAAAATGTAATGACTTAATAATGATGATTTGTAGTGAGAATATTGAACTCTTTCTAAACATTTTATTATTAATATAAGAAAATAGGAAAATAGATGAAGGTCACTTTAATTTAAGGCAAGACAAAAGCCTTAAACAAGGACTAGGACTTACATTACAATTTACTTATTCAAATCTACCTATATTAGCTATAATTGAATACAAAAGATATGATTTGCGCACAACTGCAGACACTAATATCTTAAGTCGGATAAAACTACAAATATGAATGGTGAAACTCTTTCTCAAAAGATTTAACACCGTTGAATTCATATGGCATAATTCGAATGCATAAACTCTGGTTAAGTTAGAAAAATCTTAATCATCTCATTCGAATGCTCTTAGATTAATTTAGTTTGTTATTATGTTTACATATATATATATTGTTAATATTTTATACAATGGTCTTATTTATAACTCAACTTTTTAACTCTTTACCAAACCATATCCTTATATTCTTACAAAAATTTATTCCACTTTACATTTTCCTTAAAATTTAATTAACTTATTCTATTCTTCACCACCAATCTTAGTGAATATTAGCCTAATTATAACAATAATAAAATAAAGAGAAAAGAATGATGGTAACCCTTTTGTTGGTGAGTGTCTGCAGTATAACAACAAATGGGAAAAGTATGACATCCATATAATTTAAATATTTTTTGGTCAAGATTTATTAAAAAATTGTTGGGGCCTGCCTGCCAAACTGTTTGAAATGGATTGTGAAAAAAGATATAAGAAATAAATATTGGACATGCATAACAAGTGTTAAGGAGGGACCAGAGTGAAGAAAATCATAAGTATTTTATTGTAATGTAACATGTTGTGTTCTGCGGAAGACACGCTTTGATTTAGTTTTGTTTTCTTCTTTCTGTTCTGTTATTCTTTCCTTTTTTACTTTTCCTTTTCCTTAACTGTATTACTTTTTTCGGTCAAAAAAATAAAAATAAAAACTGTGTTACTTTTCAATTACATTGCCATTTGCCTCTCTCATCTTTCAATTTCAATCACCATCATCACTTTCTTCTTCCTTTTCAATCCTCTTCCTCACCTCTCTCTCTCTTACTATTATTGGCTTCCACTCTCTCCATCAATTTCATTCTACCTAATTTTCATTGATCTCATTCCAAGTTACCTTCCTCTTCCTTAATTGCTGGTTAGTTTTTTTTATTTATTTATATTATTCCAACTCTTGTTTATTTCATCATCACTTTGCTAATACATACTTAATACCTTACTTCAGCTTTATCAGGTTTTCACTCTTTGCTTAATTTATTGTTTCTCCTAGAGCCTAGAATCTTATTTTTCTTCTTTCTTACCTCATTCCACTCGGTTCCTTTTGTCTCTTCTCATTCTATATATTTATGTAGAATTAGTCTCACTTTAATTTTTTGTTTCTTATTTGATGTGTCAATGATATTCTCTTCAATCAAAATACATTATGTTATGCATTGCTTCAAAGTTTCATAGTAATATATTAAGGAGATGAATGAGACTAACTCACCTTCTTATATTTTTCTTTTAATCATAGATGCCTGGCTTGTTTTCCATAAATATCATCATTTTAACCAACTAAATTATTATTTATGTTAATTAAGGAAGTTAAGTATGTGTGAAATGTATTAGACCATCCTAATTTTTTTATCTAACTTTTGCTTCTGTGTTTTTGTTTCATCATTCAGCAACAAAGAATAATAGCACTGGTTAATTTTTGGTGAAGATGGTTTTGGGAATAAGAACAAAGAGTAGAAAAACTGTCTCAGATTCAATTCAAGTTAACTACATCATCCATGTTCATGAGATCAAACCATGGCCACCTTCACAATCACTGAGGTCTGTTCAATCTGTGCTCCTGCAATGGGAAAATGGAGACAAAAAATCTGGGTCTCTAGCATCTAATGTCGGTAACGGGAAAATCGAGTTTAATGAACCTTTCAAGCTTTCAGTGTTTATGTTAAGAGAAGCATCTAAGAAAGAAAAAACCCGCGAAAGTTTCAAGAAAAACTACTTAGAGTTTCATTTGTATGATAGGACAGTGAAGAACCAACTTTTAGGATCAGCCACTATAAACTTTGCAGATTTTGGAATTATTAAGGAAGTTAAAGCCATAAGTTTTCAGTTGAACTGCAAGAAGAGTTTTAGGAGTTCAACGCAGCCGTTGATGTATGTTAGTATTCAGCCATTTGATATAGAATGTTCAAGCTCATCACCAAGCAGCAACTTGTCGAAAGAATTGTCGTTAGAAAAGGAAGAAAGGGAATCTGCATCACTACCACAGTCAGTTAAAGATGATGAGGAGGAGGATGATATTGAAATTGCCTCTTTTACCGATGGTGAAACTGATGACATTCCTTCAAATAGTTCTGCTTCAGAGACTACAAGAGGTTTGTGCCCTCTAAGTGAAAAGTACTAAAGTGATTTATGTTGTATGTAAAGGGAATCCAATCTACACTTTATGGACATTCCTTTGTTATGGTTTGCTAGTAATTGACCATTTCACAACGATTCTATGTCACTCTAACTGGATTTTGCTCAACGAAAAAACTGCTATGATGCTTTACATTTGGTTATAGACTTATAGTATCAATTGATTTTTTTCTTTATCGTTGTGCATATGAACATATGCATTGGTCATATGCTTATGTTTGGTTGTATGCTTCTCCAATTCATGTTCTGTTGGTCTTACCATAATAAGGAGATGAGATGACTTTTTCCGAAATTTGTGATTGCTCATTTAACATTTGTATATCAATCACCCTATAAATGTGTTGTTAGGTTCTTTTAAAATTACATGTAGATAGATGCTAGATACATAGCGATGAAACTATCTACACGTATTAAAGACGCTACAGTTTTTCTTTTGAATACCTGATCTCTGGACAGATAATATGTGCGCAAAATACAATTTTCTAAATTGTGATTTTTAATAGCCTGATGCAATTTGATTTCAGACATCTTCGAAATCAGTGAAGGAGGAAAAAAGGGATCCAATGGAGAATGTATTCAACCCTCAGAAAGTACTGCTTCTTGGTTACCTGTAAACACAAAGGCTGAAACAACCGCACAGGTCAATGGCATCGAACCTCCCTCTTCGTCTATGGTTCTACGCTCAGGTATGGCAAATGCTGAGAATGGAAGGATTTCTGTCCCTAAAATTTCTGAGGGAAGTGTCAAGGTTGCTGATGCAAGTTCTGAAATTCAAAAAAACATTCGACAATCCCGTTGGCGAGATATCACTGGTGATAGGTTCAAAGACATATCTCCATCTCCATACTCTTCATCAAGTACGAAACCACACTTTGAAATATCTTCCCAATCTCAAGTGACATCAGAGGATAGCATAAGTCAAGAAGATATCAAAGAAAACCATAGATATAAAGGAAGTTCTCCCGAAAAAGTTAGCAGTGTTTCCAACATTGGTGTGATGGAAGACAGAGAAAAAATGGATGAGAGAAGAAAAGTACGAAAACAGTTAATTGTGAATAATGAAATTTTAGAAAATGTGCTTGATGATAATTTTTCAGATGATGAATCTACGTGGGCAGGAAAATTAAATAATGATACTCTTCTGCGAAGAAAAAAATCACATGAACATCCAACAATTGTTTCGACAAATGATAAAGCCGAGGATGTAAGAAATGTAAAGTTTCCTTTACAAACTACTGAGAGCAATGGGCAGTTTATCAGGAGTCAAAACCTAGATCAGGAAGAGAAAATTAAAACATTAAATGGTGTTCATGTTGATGCTGCTTCTCATAAAGACGTTATTGTCAATGGCAGTTTTCTTAACGATAATACTGAATTGAAGGCCGAAGTTGAAAGACTTCGTGAAGAGCTCAGGGAAGCTGCTGCTCTTGAGGCTTCAATGTATTCGGTTATTGCTGAGCACGGCTCATCAAACAAAGTTCATGCACCTGCTCGGCGATTGTCTAGATTCTATTTCCATGCTCGTAAAGCTGGCTCCCCTGATAAAATAGCTAGTGCAGCCCATAGTGTCGTCTCAGGATTTGTTTTGGTTTCTAAAGCATGTGGAAACGATGTTCCAAGGTATGTAAAAGTTGATTTCATAACTGTCTTAACTATGCCAAAATGATATAATAGTTTGGGAGAATACAATTGATCATCTTGTTCTCATAGTTCTAAACTGCAATAAAACTAATGGGATAAAGATCGGTTGCTGTGTCTATTGATTTTTTTTTATTCATTGTCATTTTCAGAAAAGCCTCAACATACTTTTCATCATTTTCATGCATTTCGTACCAGTTATTAGTTTACTGTTTTGTAACCATGAATAGGTTGGCATTCTGGTTCTCAAACATAATATTTCTGAGAGCAATTGTGAGCAAAGGAGTTGAACATAAAGACCTTGGAGATGGTTCATGCATCAATGATGAATGTTACAGAAATGATCTCGCTCTTCATGAACAAGAAAAAGAAAATACAGAAGAATACTGTCATAACCGGCTGGATCCAGAGACATTTTTAGTCACATTGGAAAAGGTTGAAGCGTGGATATTCTCTAGAATTGTTGAGTCAGTGTGGTGGCAGGTTCGATCTTTTGCTTTGTTGTCATCTCACAAGAAACTTTCATTTGAAACTGAATGCTCTCTTGCACTTTTTACTGATACTTTTTGGTGTTTGCTGTTGCCAGACGCTGACTCCATACATGCAGTCTGCCGCAGCTAAGAGCTCCAGCTCTAGGAAAACCAATGGGAAGAGATATACTATCGGTGATCAAGATCAAGGAAACTTTTCTATTGATTTATGGAAAAGAGCTTTTAAGGATTCATGTGAAAGGTTTTGTCCTCTTCGAGCTGGAGGGCTTGAATGTGGCTGCTTGCCTGTGATATCTAGAATGGTATAATTTAACATCTGTATTCCTGATTCAATATGTTTTCAATGCTTTATTCATTCTTATATTCTGATTTTCTACATGCATATGGATGTAGATGTATGTGTTAAATAATATGCCAAAATATCGTTTGCTTATTGTTGAAATGTTTCAAGTTGGATAGATAGTGTAGATGTTCATGTTTTCTCTTATCGATGATATGGGCTATTTGTTCCTATTATTCCTATATTTATAAAATAATTGAAATGGAACCTGATTGAAATAGGATTTCTCTTGTTTTGGTAGGTGATGGAACAATTGGTTAATAGACTTGATGTGGCGATGTTCAATGCTATTCTTCGGGAATCAGCCGATGAGATGCCCACGGATCCTATATCTGATCCTATTAGTGATTCTAAGGTTCTTCCTATTCCATCTGGAAAATCAGGCTTTGGGGCTGGCGCACAACTAAAGAATGCTGTGAGTGACTAAACATGTGTTTCTGAACCTTCTTTCTTTTAAACAAACACAAGATTGATCATAATCTTCTGACTTGGATTCTCAGTCAAAAATGTTTCTTGCAGTACTTAAGATATGTTTCACTGCAAGGCATGCTTCCTTACAGCAATATGTATTAGGGATGACTTTAAGAAAGTTTATTAGTACTTACAAGATGTGAAGTGTCTTATAATATTTTGGTGGAATAATTGAAGGAAAAAAACATAATCTTAGTCTTAATAATAAAAAAAAAAATGATAGTGTGTTAGAGGCTATTTTGATACTAATTATTAGTTTTTTTTACTCGAGATATGTTTTATTTAAAATTTTGGGTTCACTCGAAACTTTCTTAGTGTATTTGATCCATATAGCTAATCATACTTAGTTGGATAAGCTTTGTTATAATTTCACAAAGGATTTTCAATGTATGTGCTATTGGTAACTTCTCACTGTCTGTACTCAGATTGGTGACTGGTCAAGATGGCTTTCAGATTTGTTTGGCATTGATGATTGTGACTCTCATGGAGATAACAATGAAAATGATGACTCAAAACTTGAACCGCCCTTTAAACCTTTCCCTCTCCTGAACGCATTGAGTGATCTAATGATGCTTCCTTTCGATATGCTTGCAGATAGCTCTATGAGAAAAGAGGTTTGATTACTTTTTATTTTTCAACTTGTGGTTTTCATTTCTATTTTTTGGTCAACAAATTTTGATTTTCATCATCCAAAAAACTTTTATAGTTATGTCCAAGATTTGGCATATCATTGATAAAACAAGTTGTCGACAACTTTGTTCCCGATGAGTTCTCCCCTGGACCTGTCCCGGATGCTGTTCTCGAGGCCTTGTACAATGAGGTTGGTTAACTTGTTGCATTGTTTTTTATTTCTCTTTGACTTCAAGCAATAACTATAGTGAGTTTAGTGGATTACTGCAATGCCTACGTTCCGTGTCTGTCTAAGCAGTGTTTTAGTCCCTTAGCTTTTTACATAGAGAACATGGTTATCAGTAACGTAATATACATGTGAGTTATATCTCGATTCGAAGCAAAACCAAACTCAAATCATACGAGTCTTTACCGTGTGTGTATTTTGGTAATTTATCTTACGCTTCACAATAAGATTCAATCCACGGTTAAAAAAATAAATCTTCCGATTCACTACTTGAATATCGATTCAATAACCGTGATAGAGAAAGAAGATACAAGCAGATAATTTAACTATCCTTTTTCTTGATTTTAGGACGTTGAGGATGATGAAGGGTCCATCAGTAGCTTTCCATGCAGTGCTGGTTCCACATTCTATGCACCACCTCAAGCTTCTTCAGTTAAAGAAGTGGGAACCCCTTCACTAAGAAGTGGATCATTTGCGCTTAAAAAGTTGTATACAAGTGATGATGAACTTGATGAATTAGATTCACCTCTTTCTGCTCTTGGCATGGATGATCCTAAGAAAAAGTTTGCAGTAGTAAAGGGTGGTCGTAAGGTTGTTAGATATGAGCTTTTGAGAGAAGTGTGGAAGAGTAGTGAGTAACATGTGTTCAATCATTTTTTATTTATTTTTTTGTATATTTTGTTTACAATTTACCCTATAGTATAGCAGTTATTTTTTTTTAATAAGAGTAATAATAATGATGGCCTTTTATAATATTGTACATTTTATTGCAAATGAGAAGTTATTGTGTCTTGGTGAGTGAAATTTTATCCCTAGCTATAAAACAAGTATCTACATATTTTGATTTCATACTTAGGAAACAAACTCATTTTATTTAGGATAACGTCGTCAATACATGAAATATTATGAATTAGAAATTTGATTCTCATACTTAAGGTGTTAGTTTAGTGGTACGAGTTTAGCATTGTAATATTAAGGTATTGAGTTTAAATCTCTTCAGAAAAGGTTTACAAATGACCAATAATGTCGCTTTGATTAATAAAAGAAAACTCTTTCCCCCAATTTAAAGACTTTATTATGTTAGAAAAACAAATAATCAAAAACTTGAGTTTATACAAACATGACACTCTAGTGAATGACCGACATGATAACAATTTTAATATTGTCAATTGACTTAGGCCTTACAAATGAAACATTATTTTACGAATAAAATATTGTTCCCACGCGGCATAACCCAAAGGAAATCCTTTGACGGTGGATTGTGCAAACAAAGAGACACCAAAACAATGTAAATGCATTCGAATAAGATCAAAATAGACTATTTGGGGGATGTAACTGCCTACAGTGGGATTGATCAAAGGAGCATCAACCAAGAGGAGGTTTTGACCTCACAATACAATCAAACTCAATTTAACCATGGTTATTTTTAAGGATATTCAAGAGGAACAAACTGAACATGAGACTTATATTTCAATTTATTGATTTGGTTTAATGGGAAGAAAGTCTATCTGGGTGCTCACATATTAATAGGCCTCTACATTTACTTCTAACTTAAATGAGGATATTTTTTTTATTAAAAAAAAAATACGGTCTCAATATTGTAAATTGATAAATAACTTGAAATAGATAGATACTCTAAACATAACATTTATAAAAAAACGGATGAAATATAATTTATTATTAACACAACTTTATTTTAAGGCGAAATGTTGTGTACAATGTTTACTTTTCCACCAATGATATCATATCTTATGACACTAAATACAAGGGAAAAAATTCCTTAAAACTTAGAGTCCTAATCGGAGATTCAATGAGTCATCATTGATATCGGCATAATTGACAAACACATTGTTATTGATTGGTTTATCCAGTTGGTCGATATATTCTTAGTTTTATCAGTTGGAGACACCTCTATGGCAGCATTCCCTCTGGGAATTAGTGGAGCTAAATATTAATTAAATTTACATATATAAATTATCAAAATATTAATTAAATTTACATATATAAATTATAATAATAATTTATTGACTTTGATAATAAATTTATATATATATATATATATATATATAATTAAATACTATAATATTATAGAATTTGTTTATCTTTTTTATAATATTTAATTAAAAATTAATTAACTTTCATTGTAACAGTAACGATTATCCTACAATATAAACAATATCATACATTTTATAAAATAAAGTAAAAAAGGAACAATGTTATGCACTAGAGTCGTTTATTTTGATCTTATTTGCCAAGATTATTTGATTGTGGTATATGCCGAAAAATTATAACCAATGCAATAAAGTAGATATACTATTGTCTTTATCAGCTTAGTTCAGTTGGTAGATACATTGCATAATTTATGAAGGGATCGAAATTCGAACCTCATACACATCATTTATTCACTTTATAAGGTGGATTTTTAGCCATTAAACTACTTCACTCAAAGAAAAGAAAAGTACATATACAATTAAAGATAATAACCACAACTGTGCTAAATCTTCTTTTAGGCCAAACATACATTTTCTAATAAAATGAACAATCAAACAAACTCAACATAAATAACTTTTCACATTCAATATCTTTCTCATTCAAATAATTTATTCTATAATAATGCTATATTGTCGATGTCATTGATAAAGATTTTTTTTTTGTGCAAAAGAGGGAATAAAGATAAAATTTTGTATTATATTTGTTATTTTTTGTGTAAATTAAAAAGATAAGCATGTTGTTTACAATTTAAAATCACAAACATTTATATCTATAATTTTAATCAAAATAAAACTAATTTTATAAAAAAAAATATTGTTCATAATTTACACATGTTAGCGCAATAAAAAACGGATAGACGGGCACTTCGTACCCGTCTAAATGCTAGTTTATGATAGTGAGTATAAACCAATGGATAATATAGATAAATTAATAAAACAACATATTATTTATTTTATTTATCATATTTTCGTAATCCGTGTGGAAGGATGAATTTTAACAACTATTGTGGTATCAAAGTTTATTATTTTATTTTATTTTTGTCAAGTAGTTTAGTGGCTAGAATTCACCTTTTTCGAGGTGAATAAGTGGGGTGTCCGGGGTTCGAACCCCAGCCCCTGCATATAACAATGCATGTCCCTGCCAACTATGCTATGCTCACGGGGACCAAAGTTTATTATTTTAAATACGCATTTAGACTATATGCAGATCATCTATTTATTATCTTAAATGAAAATGTAATAAATGTTATGAGAAATATTAAATTATAATTAGCGTCAAAATGGTTATTTATGCGTTCAATGTATATGTCCTACTCCCTTTTGTATAATATTATTTGTCTCATTTACGGTATTTATTTGTTTACTATTTTTTGTCCTTTCACATTATTAATTAATAAATTATTAATTTTTCTAACATAATTAATAATTTTTGTAAGAAACAGGTATAAAATAAATAAGATAGAAGAGATGATGAAAGAAAAGTAAAGAACGCAATAAAAAGTCTAACTTTCTATCTCTATAAAAGCATCCATTCTCCGATGTTTTAATTCACTATAATAGTTTATTCTGAAACTGTCATCAATCAACATGAGTGACGATTTCACTAAAGAGAACAATCGTAGCAACATCAATAATTTTGTATGTGGATTGTGCAAACATGATTGTACAAACTTCCAATCACTCGTAAGCCATCTTGAGTCTCATATGGCTCGAGAAAATCATGCTATTGCAAGATTAAACCATACCAATCCTCAGGCCGAATCAATGTTCAACCCTTTGCTACCCAATTTTCCCATGCCAAAATCATTGCATGAAAACAAAACCTCCGTTGAAAGCATGTTATTTCAGCAACCACAACAACAATCTAATGTTGCTGATTTGGCTTCATTTTCAACTCCACTATCAATACACCGACAAGGGGGTGGTGGTATGGAAGTCTCTCCGGTCGATGGAACTAAGCCATATATCAACATGTTGGATAAACCCATCAACAAAAATGTCTTCGTTAACATCATTAATGACACATCATTGGATTTGGAGCTAAAGCTCTAGAGATTTTCTTCACAGGAATTTGTTCTTTCATATCAAGATATGATATTGGTTGTTGTCAATTGTGTCTATGCATGTATTGAACTAAGTCTTGTATTGTGTTTTGATTGTTATTTGTGTTAAAAATATGTGCAAGTTATTAGTTGAAAGTTGAAAACTTCATTTTTATTCGTATTTGTTAATTGGAAGAGGAAAATTATTATTGTTTTTAAAAGGGGAAGAAGAAAATTATAATGTTGTAGTTTTTTTAAAGACAAAATCAAGGAAGACATTAACTTTATCGATTCAAGTGGCACTTACGACCATTTTATAATTGTCTTCAATTAGATTTAAACTCAGTACTTTAATGTTACAAGTCTAAGCTCTTACCATGGAGCTATTATACTATAGTTTATTGTATTATTTTAAATTTTAGTAAAACTAGTTGATTGCATATTGATTTTTTTAAAATTATTATTAATTAAAGATACACTAATGATAACTTTCAACTGTTTTCGAAGAGAATTTAAAATAAAAAATGTGTGAGCATAGACAATTATATGTCTAATTTATGTAAATATACGTAAATATATATTATGTTCAAAATTTTCACTATAACATGCAGTGACAAACCCAGTAATTTTAAGTAGTGTAGGCAACACATGTAACATTTTATTTTTAAAAGCATAAATATACATTATAATTATCTTTATGTTTTTTCATATTCTTGAAATATTGAATGATTTTCTCACTTACATTGTCGATAAAGCACACTAAGTATAAGAAACCAAATAATTTTTTCATTTTACCATTCATCTCTCTAGCAATTTCGCATATGATCTTGATAATATTCATAGTAAAAAGATGTTTCTCAACTGTTGCAGTTGTCAAAGTTACTATGTACAAAGAGAAACTACTCTAAAAGCATATGTACCAACAAAAAAATAAGCACTACCAAAACTAATAGTATAAATTCACTCAAATAATTAGAACTCGTACTCAAATAAACACTACGTACCAAAATAATTATATATATTTCGTGTTATTAAATTATTAAAATAAAGAATATATCTAGCAGTTCTCTCTCTCTGTCATTCCTTTTGTATATATAGTTCTATTATCTATGAAGTCGTTACTTTAACGGAAAAAAACTTACAGTCTGGAGCTACACATAGACAAAAGGTAATACCAACATAATACTATCTTACCACCAACACAATTGAAGGTGCAGATTTTTTTATTTTATTTTTCAAACTAGTGAGGGTCCAGGCCCACAATATGCTCTACATGGGTCCGTCCCTGATGACATAATTTTTTTAGGGGATGATTAGTTTTTTTTAATGAGTTCATATTTTCTAAGATCATTAATCGAAACGTAAAAAAAAAAGTTTTAGGTAAATACTATATAATTTAATATCATTTGGAACATAGTTAAAATTGATATAAAAAAATAGTTTAAAGGTCGACCTTTACCATATTATTAAGTAAATTTTAATAAATAGTACAATTCTTCTCCTTCTTATATTATAAAAACCACTTTTTTAAAATTAAAAATGATAAACTTCTTTGGTAGTGTTGAAAATTAGTCGAGTCATATTTGTCTGAATTCGACTCAATAATAATTCATTTAACTCGAAACTCGACTGTAGTTTGATATGTTCCTTTGTTTTAGCGAGTTCAACTTGTTTAAACTTCACGAACAACTTAATTCACCTTGTTAGGTTCATCAATTTTTCTATAACGACGTATTTTATAAGTCTATTTATTTTTTAGTAAAAGAAAAGTCAATAACTTTAGATAGTTGACCTTATATTTTAATTTCAAAAAGACAAATATTGAATTAAAATAAAAGTTATAGCAAACGAACAATGTTTAAAAGATAGACATAAATGTAAAGTTCAAATCTGTATAAATATACTCCTTTAAAAAAATGCATAAATATAGAAAACTAAAAACATAGTCAACTACACCTACAAACACCCCAAAACAAAAATACAAAAACACCTCAAATCAAGTATATATAACAGAGACAAAATTTCACTATTGAATTGAGAATTTTCTCAAAATACTCTTCCACTTCCAAACCCTGATACACATACACACACATAAATTATCGAGTCAACTCATGAACTAAAAAAGTTAAACTATACATAGTGCAAGACCAACTCATTTAGTTAATGAACTTAATTTTTA
>Ga0099826_10001811_pt1 | contig 13271 bp, 5 predicted proteins | sample Mtrugardesep15_FD_76830 | JGI IMG/M metagenome (GOLD analysis project Ga0099826, IMG submission 76830) | Root nodule microbial communities of legume samples collected from California, USA - M. trunc garden sep15 | ecosystem: Host-associated > Plants > Roots > Nodule | place: USA: California... | reverse complement strand
TCCAATCACTTCACCTGGTGCATCCAATATATCACATATTGTCAAATCCTCTCCACCTTCAAAGATGATCAAATCCTCCTTCACCTCTTCATGCTTTTCTTCCAAGCTTTCTATGTCTTTAGTCTCATGTTTTGATGATCTTTTCATGTAACAAAAGCCATAAACTGCAACAATAATCACTAGCAAAGTACCTGAAATTAGTCCTAGAACTAATATCAGCATGAGGGTAATTTTCTTTATCTTAAAAATGTAATATTTTTTTATTTTGAGTATCAAAGTGGACTCAATGAGTGTAGAAAAATAAGAATTTGAGATAATGGGGTTGTAAGATAGTGAGAATTAGGATCCTGGTCACATGAAAAATATTGAAAGAAGCTAACTTTGATGGAAAATTTTGATATTGTGAAATTGGTATAGGACAAAGAGGAACATGTTGAAGGGAACTTTGTGGTGTGTAATGGGAATATAGATTGTGAGGTGGCAAAGTTATTGAATTATTGGAGACATAGGAGTGAAGGAAAGAAAGGAATAGATGCAAAAGAAGAGGAGTTGGAAATAGAGACTTTGTGTTAGATCACACACGTTAGAATGTTAATGCAATGTGACATAGATAGATCTAAGACATGTGATGTTTTATCTATACTTGACTCTAGTGTCTGTGGTAATGTTTGTGAAAGTACTCATTTGCCATCTATATATGTTTTTTTTTTTCTTTCTTTCCCTTTTAAGTGTGTAAATGTGTGTGAGAGAGGGAGAGAGATTTGGAATTTTGTGAGAAATACCAAATTGAAGTTAGATGCTTGTTTAAGGAGAATGAATGATGGAGTGAATTGCGGTTATGTATCAAAGAGATAATGTTGTGTGGAAAATGTTTGTTTCTTTATAAAATAAAATAAAAACTATTCTTTTTTTGCTAGACAAAAACTAGTTTGAAGATTATTTATGATCATTTGATTTGGCCTAAGTGTTGTGTTTAATATTTTCTAAAATATAATATAGTAAATTGGAAAGAGTTTGATAGCTCAACTGGTTTAAGTGTGTGTTTGGTTTGAAGTTTGCTACTCTATAATCACTTTTTTCACAATTTTCAATGTGCTTTTGCCGCAATTTTGAGAAGCTCCAAATAGTAGCTTCTGAGTTGCCGTGAAAAATTACTGTGATTTTGTTCAATGTAATGTTTTACCAAACACATGTTAAGTCAAATGAGTTAGATGATTCCGGTTCAAACCTTGGTGAAAGAAAAACAATACTAATATAACAACTAATTATTAGTATTTATATATAAAAAAATAATAATAAAATGACAATATGATATAAATAAATATAATTACAATGCAATGTATGCCATTATGATAAAAAAAATATAGAATTGCATTGCACTGTATATAGTTCTTAAAGAAATAAAAATATATAATTAAAATGCAATGTATATACAATTCTTAAAGAAAAAAAGAAGATGCATTATGCTTAAAAAAGAGGTTAATTTTTAAACCTAATAGCATATATACTAACAAGTGACTTGTTTTCAAACAAAATCAATTGATGCGCATCAACGTAAGTAGTTGTCAGCTTCTGCTAAAGTGGCCAATTAATTGTGTTTTGGTGACCCAATTAATGTTTTAATAGCACCGTGGAGACCAAGATCACTTCTTCTAATTAAGAGGAAGATGTCATTCAACCCATAAAAAAGGAGGAAGATAATTTAATGTATGTTTTGTTTAGTGTGAAACAATCTCCATATTTTGTTTACATTGGAGAAACACGACAAGAAGTAAATCAAATGGTGTTAATTAGATCTTTGTACTCTTGTTATAAGCGGTCGTTAGTCAAAGGGGTGGATTGTGTTATCTCTTACACAGATTAAGGGAGGTTTGTGTTCATTCAAAAAATAGAGGAGATGATTATTAGTGTGTATTTTTATCTAATGTTATTCGACAAATAAAAGGAGGTTTAAGGCTACAAAATTCTTTAAATCCATGACTGTAGTTGCTGAGTTCGACAAATGCTAAGAAATTATTCGACAAAAGCCACAGTTCGACAAACATTGAAAATTTTCAATAGAATTTGTCCTTAAGGAATGTGAGTCATTTTAAAAAATCATAAGGGATGTTAGTGTAATTTGTCCTTAAAATAATGTTTGTCTTGACTTAAATCAAACAAACCCTCAAATAGAAAATCAATCAAAACTAAGAAATAATGTTAGAGCATGTAAAACCAAAGGTTTATAGGAACAAAATTTTTTTTATAGGTTTATACTTATTCAATACCAACCACATTGGTTGTCATGTTTTCTAATATCTCATTTCATACTCTTAACAACATTAGGATAACTAACCTTAATCAAAACAAAATAGTTGTCTCAAAATTAAAATACCTCACTTCATAATCTTACTTGCAACAGGTTCTCCTGATTGAAGTTATTTGATTTCTTCGTGCATTTTTTTTTAGTAGATAGCTTGGTGGATTTTTAAATAATGCACATTGTTTATGTTAAATATGACATAAGATATGTCATTTTTTGAAAACAGAAAAAATGAGGTTAGTATCCCAAAAAAGAAAAGAAAAGAAAAGAGGTCATGGAACCTAGTCAAGATTGGAAGCAGATCTAAATCATAAGTGTCAAAAGAAACTTCCACTTTCATACTTGAAAATGACTTGAGCAACTTTTTCCCCATTAGAGACAAGTTCATCCTGGGACCGATTTCCTATACTCTCCTTCCTATCACATGCCCTTTTTGTTTTTTTACAAATGATACACAAATTAAAAATAAATATAGTTAATTTATTTTTAATTTTATTGAAAATTGTATAGAAAACAAAGATTACAAGAATTAAAAAAAGAAAAAAAGTAATAAATAGTTAGACGTATATATTAGTAAAACATACTCTCTCCGGTTCTATTTATAAGAAAAAATTGACTTTTTAGATTCATTGAATAATTAATGTATTTGGTATAAAATATAGACCAAATACATTATTTAAACAATCAATCAAAAAAGTAAAATGTTTTTTTTATAAATAGGACCGGATGGAGTAATTAATAATTTATTGATCGTAAAACGACATATAAAATAAGATAATTTTTTTTTACCAGAATGTACTCCCTTCGTCTATAAATTAAGGTTTCTGTACGATTATTAAGGAAATGACTGATTGTGTTGATTTCAATGGTAAAATTAATATCATTTACTAAAATGCCCTTATTAATTGTAATTAGTGGAGTAGTTAAGTTAGATGAAATTCAATAAATAAGAGTATAATAATGAAGAAAAAAAAATTTGTCTTGGTATTCTAAAATGACAATTATTTTAAGAAAAAGAAAAAATTATAAAGGGACTATTATTGTGAGATGGAGGGAGTAGTAACTTGTATTATAGGATGGAGTATATGTATAGTCTTATTATTGATAGTATAGTATGTGGCAGTATAGTGTGGTCCTCTTCCATAATGGGAGTATGCGGCTGATGGAACAAGATACTGCATTACATTGATTATACAATGAAGAGAGGTAGACATTGGCGTGGCCATCCAGCTGAAAACACAATTTTTATTAAAGAATGGAAAGGGATAGTGATGGATGATCTTTAAGACTTTAAGTAAAGATAAAAGAAAACAAAGTAGAACCTAGCTAGCTACATGCATACAAGCTGACTGGCCAAATCAATCATATGTTGTGGCTTATGAAGAACTTATCTAGGCTTAGATATCCACATAAGTACTTAGCATAGGCTTATCAATAACTTATCTAAGCTTAGATATCCACATAAGTACTAAGCATAGGCATATCCTAAAAAGCAAGCAAACATGTCTTAATTAATTCTACACATCTAAAACAATTTTGAGCCCTCTAATAGTGGAACCAAATTATACTCTAAGTCGTATTCATAAGTTATTTTCAACTAATTTTGACAAGTAATCTAAGATAATTTATGAAAACAGTTTAAAGTTTATACAAAATTTTTTTGACCATATTTACATTTTGACTATAAAAGTAGTTTATGTTTAAATGCTTAAATTGTAATCATTTATCATATAAACGCATATAAATTTCTTTCAATAGGCACTATTTGATTGGTCATTCCAGCCACATGATAGCTATATGCATCAGCTCATGGTCATTGATGCTGACTTGTGGCCCCAACTCAAAATCAATTTGTCTTATGTGGTTTATCCCTCTTATTTCTTTTCCATTTTTCATTATTTTATGATAAAATAAAACAAGAGAATACCTTGTCCAGAAAACAGAAATAATGGTAAACCATAGAGAATTAGCAACAAAGCAAATGTATGATAACAGACCTCATGATGAATCAATGAAGAGAGAAATCATCTTAAAATAATGCAAAACAAGACAAGTCACATTTGTGTTCATTTCTTTTACTACCACCATCTATTGGACTATACTAATAGCCTAATTAATTACAGAACAGGCAGGATCTGAATTTGGAGAAGTTTGGCACTGCTGCTTTGGTTGGAGTTGAGTGTTTTGCACTGTTTTGTAGGGTTGAAATTGTGGGAAGAGGACATTCACTACCTATTATACAATACTACTGCTATAAGTTTAATTGTCGAACCATAGTATATTTAGGGTCACAAGGTCTTTGATCCATCTTATGCCGTGTTTGGAGTGGCGTTTAGTTGGGAAATACCACTTCCCAATGCATTTCTACCGCAAGAATTTAAAAGCTACAAGTGGTAGCTTTTGGACTACCGCACGTTTGTTCAAAACAAAACGCTGTAACAAACACAGCATTAGTATATTTAGGGTCACAAGGTCTTTGATCCATCTTAATTTTATGTCCTAAAGTGACAATTCAATTAGATATGGTGTGCATTAGTTTAAAAATAAGTGTTTGAAATTAAAAAGATTGAATTAAGAAGATCTTGTACTTAAAAATATATGACCGAATTATCCCAATGAAGTATACGAGTTTTCTTTTGGTGCTGACAATTACAAGTTTTCAATGGCATGTGCCATATATGATGAATTAGTGACTTCCATTTATGTACAGCTCAGTTTTTGAGAGCAATTATTTGCAAATAAATGAGCATTGCTAAGCAATGTAATACATGGGATTTGGAAGCTTGAAGGATCTAACAGATACTGAAGAACCTAATAGATCGCTCCATTGATCACCAGAATTTCCAAGAATCCTGAATCCCTCTTTCTCCATCTCACTTCTCTTCTCTGATTTGTAAATTACAGCTAGCTTTCCTTTATCATCTGGGGATCTGAACTCAATAGCAGAACAGATTCAGAAAAATAAGCAGAAAATAGACAGCATCAGGGTATTAAATACAAGCTCGATTATTTTAAGTTCACAGACGAGGTAAATTATGCAGGCATTTGCCAATGGTACAATGATCCTAAAATTTGATAGGATCACAGTATAAGGAGAAGGCCTTTTTACATTGTAAATAAAGCATAAATAAATATTGAGGAAAAATGAAAAGCAAGAATACTAATATAATCAGTGGCTGAACAAGCCACATTAATGACCAACAGCCATGATATATGAAATGAATTTTTTCACACACAATGAAGTTTCAGAGATAAACTAATAGCATGAAAAAGGGAAGAGAAATAAGAAATCATGGAAACAATAACAGATAAATCACACAGAAATAATTAATGTCGCGTGGATATATTCCGTACTAAAAAGCATTAGTAATAGTGAATGTCTAAATATGATAACAAGTTGACAACAAAAAAGAGGTTAGATTCTTAAAACATTTGCCAAAAACTGATACAACTGTGTTTGGAAATCTATTGGAGATACTTCAAATGTATGTTTGAGGTCTCTCTAATTTTCAAACATGCGCTGCATCATGATTTTCTGATTTTAAGGCATTAGATGTTAAAAAAGTGGGTTAATCAAAATCAATGATTAGGAAAGATTATGGATTTAATTAAAATCAGGTCCTAAACCTACTATATACTGTGATTCAAATTATAGTAGAGAGTAAAATTTTCAGGCATCCACCAACCAACCAATAAAATTCATCTATCGAAATTCAGTCAACGTTTCAGTCCACTTCAACAAATGTTCTGAACACAAACAAATACAAAAAGAGTTGACAAAGTGTCTACGACAGAACAGCAGAAAAGATTGTAGAATTTAGAAAATCTGAAAATGAATTTCTTAAAATGGAAATAAATTACTAAAATAAAGGAGGAATTTAAATATTATATATTTGTAATAACAGAATAAAGGCATAAAGTTTATTCTCTCGTTTCTTATCCATTTTTCATTATTTTATAGCAATGAAATTAACAACAACGGTGATTAAGTGAAAACCTTATCCAAAAACTTTACATGAAGATGGATACAGCATTGGCAGACACAACAAATCACATATATGATAGTAGACATCAATAGGATTGGCTTAAGAAAATAATGCACAACAAGACCAGCCACATTTATGTTCATTTCTTTTACAATAGATGAATCAGCTCATAACTTAAGCCTAATATCTTTATTTTATATGCAGTACACATGCAACATGCATCTAGAAAATTTAAATCAATGCCGACATTTCACACTGTTAAGACTGAAGACAGTGGCTGTTAAACTAAACACATTTCAGGTTGAAGGACGTTCAGCACTACTACAGTACTTTAATCACAATAGAAACTGGGAGCTATTGTAAGGAAGGAGTATGAAATGGTTTCAATTATTTGAGCACACAAAATTAACTTACTACATAAGCCAATTTCCACAAGGTGAGGGTTGACTACATGAAGCAGCCAAGGTTGTGAAGTTATGTCAAAAGCCTCTTTAATGAGGCCATTTTGATCTAAATCTTTTATTAATGGTTTCACTAAGTTGTTCTTGAATCCGTGTCTTAATTTCAGATCTTTCTTTATCACGGCGAGTATCATCTTTGGACTCCGGCCAAATTATCCTGTTATAGTTTGATATTAAGTAGAGGGTGGGTCAAAGGGTCACTTTCAGGATTCCTCCAAAAGTAAAGCCTAAATACACGTTTAGGTACTAGCCTATTTCTCAAGCTAATTCTTCCAAAAGGGACTGATGTGAAACTATTTCCCCCATGCTAGAGCCACTTGTGATGAGGAGGATTTGAAAATGGGTATCAAAGCTTACGTACTAAAACCATATGTCTACATGCAGTATCTACCAAGTGCAATGTATCTGGAGAGTCAATGGATCCATTCCAAGCTCCTCCTAAAATGGCCCAAAACAGAGTTTACCTTTCTCCAGTGCTGTGGGTTATCCAACATTGCTTTTATATCTATATACTATAGTATGTCTTCTCCAAAAATAACATTAAGCATACTAGGACACCAAACAGTTGACAGAAATCATTAAAGTTATAGTTGAAAAAACCACCATAAGGGAAATGGTAATATTTGTGTCACTGATTCAGGTTATTCCCTATCGAAACATGCCAACTTTCTACTGTTAAAGATATCACAACAACAAAACAGATAATAATGGAAGGGACTAGTAAAATTTGCATAAGAACATGATTTTGTTTAAACACAAAATAACAAAATATGTCAAAGAAAAACACAAAATAACAAAACTCATCTACATCACATAAGCATTACACACATGTATTATATTCAAATCTTTGAGCATTTAACAAGCTTTGTAGGAATTACCTTAATATGAGCTGGTGCCAATCCCGAAACCCGGCATTTATCAAATTATCAACAGTAACAGCCCTATGACTTTCCCTCCGCCCTGTAAGTAGAATGACCTTATACCCCAGATTCAAAACATCTTCATAAAGCTTTAAACTGGGTTCTATGGCTGGTGCTACCCCCTTCTCCACCCAATCATCAAACTTGGCATGGTCAAACACCTCGAACCTGAAAGCACATTTAAAAAAATGAATACAGAGAAATAACTGCAGGTGTGTAAAAAACTAAAAACATCCATTTGTTGAGGAAATATATACAAAGAAACCTGTTAATGCCCAAATAATTCAACTATTTGTATTAATATTTTTGAAATCTTAGAATCAGAAAAGAAAAGAAAAACTTATTTAAAACTAATTTTTCCAAATAGCAACACTGGTGTAAGAATTACGGAAAAATAAGATGCCACAAAATGTGAGTAAATGCACCATAAATTTAAGTTCCAAGTTCCTACTTTATCCAAACACAACTAAGAACAATTGTTTTGGTACATTATTACTATCTTTTGTGCCTGGGGAAAATAAGCATATAGTATTTGGGTATATTAGATCCTGAAAAACACCAAAAACTGCTAAACAATTGTGCCCAATGCCGACTCATGTTCCTGTTTATGAGCTGATTAGTTATGGTAATAGTAAGTTCCTTTCAAAATTGCATTACTTTTTAATGTTGCGTATGGCTAACATTTTCCTTGTGTTTTGATTCTTGAAATTCTAAAATTGAAAATTCTATGATCACATTTATCCCATGAAGCATGCCAATATTTTTCTAAACATAAGAATTAAAAAAATTCATTCCCTTAACAGCATGCTTAAGGAATCTAAACACTAATTAGTGAAATATGACAATTTAGTCCCTTAAACTTCTTTTTTAGTTTCTCATATATTTCCCTGCATCAGAGGTAATCATATTCGGGGTGACACTAAATGTCATACCTCTTCCAACCAGGATTCGAATACTAGTTCGCCACATTGTGGGAGCTGAGCCCCTTCCACTAGACACAACCCTGATTGCTTAATCCCTAAATTGTTTCTGATAGATTAATTCCTAAATTATTTCTTATATACTAATAGACTAATATAATTCATAAACAATTTTGTTCATCCATCAAATCCCTATAATTAGAAAATTAAAATAGCAGCAATTCATCCAAAAATTCACCACCACAGCTACATTATAATTTTCACATTTTAAAAACACATCTAAAATTAGATATCAAAATAATCATTTCCTAAATTAAAATCATAATTCATGAGATCCTAATCAAATCAAAATATTTAGGTCTAAAATCAAAATTAACCTCCTAATTTATCCAATACAAATATTATAAACATTAAAAAAAGAAAATATAAAAATGATTACCCATAACCATGTGCAGCATAATAAGGCAAATTAGACAACAAAGTTTCATCAATATCAAAAACCCAAGCATCTAATCCATCTTCTCTAAGCTTAACACTTTTCGCAAATTCAGCAGCTTCTTTATTCGCTATTTCCAAATCATATACATAACCTTTTCCATTCATATACTCCTTCACATGTTCCGCACATTCTTTCGGTACACTTTTCCATGGACTCAAATTATTCGCTTCACCCGCGAATCTCCAACTTCTACACCTTAACGATACTTCTTCTTCGTGTTCAGCGTATTCGAGAATCAAGGGACGTGGAAACGCGGTTTCTTGAGAGAAGGAAAATGAGAGGAAAGAAAATAGAAGGAAGAGTTTGAAAGAGAGAATCGTCATTGTTGTGATGAATGTGGAAAATGAATGGGGGAATTTAATGGGAGGAAGGAAAGAAGTGAGAAATGCTTTTCGTTTATGAACAGTAACTTCGATGAAGGAGGCGTAACGTGACGTTAGAGTGAAGCAACGGAGAGAGATAAATAATGGGAACTGTTGGTAACGTGGACTAACGAAGTTTGGAATATTCCGTCTTATTGGGATAGAAATAGAATCTATGTGGGAGGGTTTGGTCGGTGGGGTTTTCTGAAAAAGGTTCATGACGTGGACTGAATTGGGACCCACTGTGGGTTTTTTCACCAATAAGGATTTCGTATTTTGGTGTTTAATTTTCATTTGTTAATTAGGGCTTTTTTTTATTGATCAAAGGGGTGTCCTTTTTAATATTTTTTGAAACAGAGGAGTTCTTTTTTCATATTTTGCGTTATTTTTAAATACGATGGCACAAATATGAATGAGTTGACTTGATGATGAGGATGATGGCTGATGGAAATTGCTAATTTATGTTTCGGAAAACGTGTGACCCAAAACTCAGTCACGCTAGTTTTTAATTAAGAACCATTGTATTGGTAGACCAAATAAACAACAAATGTTTATATTTTATCCATAATATCTTAGTTTGACCAGTCAAATCGTACTCAATATTTGTTTGATAAATCAAGTAATGTCTAACACAACCTTCATTATTTAGGTCATGTATAGTTCAACTTGGTCATTTAAATTATGTTGAGCACCATTTTAATCCGCTCCATCAAACTCGTACCTGAGTTAATGTCCAAGTGAAAGTTATTATCCTCTTTGAATAACTTTTATTTATTGTGTCCTCATGAGCTTAACTCATTTGATAAAGGACAATGCATATTTTATGCAGGGGCTGGGGTTCGAACCCCAGACACCCCACTTATTCACCTTTAAGGTGAATTTCTCTAACCGCTAGGCTACTTAAAAAAAAAAAAAAAACTTTCACTTGGTTGCCACGTGTTCCGCACCACACCATGAGTTATGTGTGCTCCAACTCCACATGTCCCATACAAATGAGTTGCATATAAGGACAAAGTGTGAATCTCAAAGGTGTAATCTAATGGTCATGGATGTCCAAAGAGAAATAAATGATCTATCAATAATGTATTTTACCATAGTAATTTCAGAGCACTCTTGAAGCTCTATCGAGGGCAGTTCTTAAAGTTGCTCAACTATTGCATCTTGTGTTTACATACATGAGAAAAATAATCACAACCGGCCTCTCAAATATCCCTATATGGCAAAAGATAAGCTATGTAAGCGTATATCACAAACTTTTTAACTACTATAGCATATTCATAGTAGTTTTTTTAAATTAAGTTATAGAAAGTAACAATTTATGATTAATTTAGAAAATGAGGGACAAAAAATAATAACAAACACATTTTGAGATTAAACATATATTTAGACCTAAATGAATGTTTTTATTCTTATTAAACTATTTTCTATTAAAAAATCACCCTTTTTCTTTGCTTCATCTCATTCTCTATTTATTTTTTTAGCTTTATTTTTAGAAATCTTGTGATAGAGAGTTCAATTAGAATATTTTCGGTGAACAATTTATAATAGTTTGGTTTTATTTTAATTTGTTTAATTGGGCTTCATTTAAGTTTTGGACCTATTAGATTAGATTAGTATTCATTATCACCCTATATCTATCGTCTTTGACACATACCTTGCAAATCACCGAAATGAATGAAAAAAATGTCTTATTTTATTTTGTAGTTGGTTTATTTCTCTTCCTCTTTTAGCTACTCTAGTTTCTTATAGTTTTAATTGTTATAGCATTTAGAGCCTATCATCTTATCCAGCATGCCTAAGACATATTTTAAATTTTGGCAACGCTACAATGAATTTTGAGGTCTTTGCAACAACAACTTTGGCTGCATCGGCTGTATTTTCCCGCATTTTTCAGCAATATAATGGTTTGTGGAGTGATCATAACTGCGACCGCATCCACAGTTTAAAACCATCGGCCGAGATAATAGATAATATGATTTATATATAATCAAGTAAGATCATTACAACTTTGCATTCGGCATTCCAATAAATTAGAAATTATGAATCATCGACTGATATGTGTTTAAGAAACCATGATTTATGGCTCATCATTTATTGATGTGCAAGTGTGAGAAAGGATTGAGTAGAACTAGTTCATTATAGTTTTCCCTCAAGAGGAAAACCAATATGACACATAGGCTCCAAATGCAGCAATAACAAGAACTGCAGCACCTACATTTTCAGCTAAATGTCTCTCTTCACCACTCAATTTCCCTTCAGCAATTCTTGCCACAAACTGAGAAGAAGTAGCAGCAAATTTTCTGATTCCATTCTTTCCTTCTTGATTGGGAGGAATTCTGCAGCAAGATTCCTTTTCCTTCTCTGGAACATTTGGAGCAGAATTTTCTGCTTTTTCAATTTCTTTTTCTTTTAAGTTTTGATTCTTCTCATCTTTAATAGTCTTGCTTGACTCATAAGTCTTCTCATTTTTCTCTTCAACTTCCTCCTTCTTTGAGTTCCTTTCTTTCTCAGCATCTTTGGTAACCAATTTCTCTATTGTTTTTGGCTCTACTTCCTCTTCACCCTTTTGAGCCTTTTCATTTGTTTGTGTTTTGCTTCTCTCTATGGATTTTGGTTTTGACTCCAAATCCTCTTGACCATTTTGAGGCTTTTCATTTATTTGTGTTTTGGCTCTCTCTATTGATGTTGGTCTTGTTTCAAATTCTTGTTGACCCTTTTGAGGCTTTTCATCTATTTGGTTATTGGTTGAGTCTTTAGATGTTGGTTTTGGCTCAAAATCTTGTTGACCCTTTTGAGGGTTATTGTCATTGCTAATTGTTTTTTTAGGAATTTGAGATGATGTGTCATCATCATTTTGTGTCTTTTTTTCAATGCTTTGAGAAGTTTGAGGTGAATCATTTATCATGTCTTTAGTTGATTCTTCCAATTTAGTAGATTGTGGTGGTGGAATATTGGTCTCTTGGACTTTTTCAACCCTTGTTTCATCTAAATCTTTATTATTTGAAGGACTTTGTGGACTTTTTTCTACCTCTTGTTGAGGAGCTACTTGTGATGATTGTGAAATGAGTTTCTTTAGCATTTTAAGGATGAGAATTCCTTGTTCAAATTTGGCTTCAAGTTTCTCTGCCTCACTATTTTCTGGAACAGGATATGTTTGGTCAAATTTTCTCCATTTGTTGCCTGGAATTGGTCGTTCGCCTGTAATCCTCAACTTTCGCGACATGTCCAGCAACTCAATCTTCATTTGATCCTTTGTAAAACCTACAAAATCAAAACAGAAATATAGTTTTAGTTTAAAAATGAAACTCACACGCTAAATACCGTTGATGCGAGGAAAGATTCAAACTCACGCTGCAATATTATATATTCTACCGTGTGTATCATATGAATTGTAACGACCATGTGAACAAGTTAAAGGCATATACCAGGAAGATAAACATGAAGAAGGTAAGCTTCAGGAGTTTCTTTCATCTCTGATCGAGGCTGCAAAGTCTCATACACACGACGAACTGAAAGTTGCGACCGGAAAGTTGGTGCTCTAAATGTACGTTGTGAATTGAAAGCCATAATAACTTTAGAATAGATATTACTATTTGTGCCTCACCAAATTGTAGTTATACAAATGCTTTGATTATGACACTTGCTGAGTTATATGTTTCATTGTTTGTGTATTTATATGAAAGTCTAGATATTATTTAAGGTTAAATGGGTTTTCTTGTTATGGAGATTATTCTTTATTGTATATTTTGGTTTTTTGATGCAACTAGGTTGGGTATTCCCTTTTCCTTGCTTAGCTAGAATCATATAAGGTATAACTTCTT
>Ga0099826_10001810_pt1 | contig 13273 bp, 7 predicted proteins | sample Mtrugardesep15_FD_76830 | JGI IMG/M metagenome (GOLD analysis project Ga0099826, IMG submission 76830) | Root nodule microbial communities of legume samples collected from California, USA - M. trunc garden sep15 | ecosystem: Host-associated > Plants > Roots > Nodule | place: USA: California... | reverse complement strand
TTTTATTCTTTTTTGTTTTTAATTTAAATATTTTAATAGAATTTGCTTTTAAAATTATAAAAATAATTGAAATAAATATTTATTATTTAAGATGACACATTTAAAGGTACAATACATTTAAAAGAAGAATAAATATTTAATATTTAATAAAATACAAACCAAATGCAATAAAAAAACGTGTATAATGGGTCACATGACTGTTCCAATGGGACCACATGACCATCAACCTAGTAGAGTCGCAAAACAACGTGTATAAGGGTATTTGCGGACTCCCGATCAGAGCTATTGTGAAATCATCCTACTACAGGTTGGGAGCCTTCTTTGCTAAAAGAGGACACGAGGCATCAGCAAGGGTAAATTCTAGTGAACCATTCTCATAAAACATCATGAAATTTCTGAAGGCAGAAGTCATCAAATCCAACAGTTACCAAGTCACTCAGTTTGATCGAGATAGGTATACCTTCTCCGTCCATGAAACTATCAACCATAGAGAAGGATTGCCGATGGGAGAATACAAGGTCGACCTGCAAAGTAAATGGCGTGACTGTGGAAAATTCAGGGTGTTACACCTACCTTGCTCACATGTCATTGCAGCATGTTTTAGTTTTAGCTACGACTATAAAATATTTATCGATCAAAAATTTACGAATGAGTGTGTATACTTTGTATACAATATCCCTTTCGACGTGGTTCACCACCAACAGCATTGGCCAACTTATGTAGACTCAAAGGTGGTTTCCGATTCAGCCATGCGTAGAGCAAAGAAAGGTCGTCCCACAATTACTCGCATTAGGACCGAGATGGACGTTGTGGAAAATGAGGGGAGAAAATGAGGCATTTGTAGGATGACCGGTCATTCTTGAAAAAATTGCATTAATACTGAACATCAGTAGCAATCTAGACATTTTTTTTATTGCATTTGGTTTGTATTTTATTAAATATGTATTCTTCGTTTAAATGTATTGTACCTTTAAAAGTGTCATCTTAAATAATAAATATTTATGTCAATTATTTTTAAAATTTTTAAAACTAATTCTATTAAAATATTTAAATTAAAAATGAAAAAAAAAATGTCTCAAGTCCAACTTGTGACATATAATAAAGACGAAAAAAAATGCAAACTTTGAGAGAAGAGGTATGTCACAAGTTGGACTTGAGACGTTGGGGTATGTCTCAAGTTGGACTTGAGACATAATGGTCAACATTCCAAAAGTAGGGTAGTTTTGAAAGAAAAAAAAAATCAAGTAGGGTAGTTTTGATTTTTGGTTTCATTTTAGGTCATAAAAAAATTCTTAAAAGCGAATAATTTTTTTTTTTTAGAACTTGTAACAGTTTTTAAAGTGGAATTCTCTATTTCAAATTGAATTTTATCCATACTCAACAAGCAGAGATTGAACTCACGATCACTTACTAAAGAAAACCAAATATATATCTTACCTTTTGAACCAATACATTATTTGTAATAGAGTAACTTATTAATTTCGTTTAAACTATCACTCTTTAATCTCTATGTTTTAATATGGACAATAGTATTTGCTTCTTAAAAAAAAATATGGACAATAGTATTTAAGCACAATCTTTTTATTAATGACAAACAAAATTACAACCGCTTTGTAGTTAGAGATACATGTATAATTAGCTAAACGTGTTAACATATTTTGTTTGTCTATTGTTTGCCATTACCGTTTCTTTTCTCTTTCAAAATTAATCATTGTTCTAACAATTTTACACTAACATTTAACAAAAAAAATTAACATTAACACGTATGTCAGTATAAAAAACATGAAAAGAAAAAAAGAAAATTGAGCCTAATCTTTTTATTAATGACAAACAAAACTACAACCACTTTGTAGTTAGAGATACATGTACAATTGGCTAAACGTCGTTAACATACTTTGTTTGTCTATTGTTAGCCATTACAGTTTCTTTTCTCTTTCAAAATTGATCGTTGTTCTAACAGTTTTACATTAACATTATCTAAAAAAATTAATATTAACCCGTAAGTCAGTATAAAAAACATGAAAAGAATAAAAGAAAATTGAGCCTAATCTTTGGTTAGCATTTTTAAAAACATTTCATTACACGTAAGTCCGCTTTGTAACATTGTAACTAGTAGTTTTTCTTAATAGGTTATTTATGATTACGTGTACCAATATACTATATAATTCTTCAATTCTGTTTTCTTAATTACGGAATAGTTCTTTAAATGTAAAAGAAATGAAAAGAAAAAAGAAAATTGAGCTTAATCTTTAGTTAGCCTTTGAAGAATATAGTAGAAGAAATCTTTAAGAAAGTTGCCCACTCTACAATACATTATCAATACTTTAATAAAATTGTTATATTATTTTACAAGCATTAGATTTACAATATCTAACATGGTGGGTGCTAGACCCATTCATATCATTGGCCCCCACATTAGTGTATTATGGTGCCCCTTTCTTTGAGCACATATATACTTGTAATGTATATAAGTTATCAAAGGGTATGATCCGGTTGGAAATGAGGAGTGCATAATTCTAGTGGTGTTGATGAGAGGTCATAAGTTTGATCCCTTGAAAAGCCTACAATATGCATCCAAATACGAATTTAGGGGCCACCATTGGGTCACAATTTTCAGATATTAGGAGCAGTACTTTGCCGGCCGGCTAATATAGCAATGCCAATTTTGGCTTTCCATTTTTTAATAGAAATTTAGGGCGATGGAATGGTGCTAAATCCAAAACAGACAAAACTTTTGGGTTTAAACAACATTGATAAAGGTATTTACATTTATATTTCTTCAAAGATATTAGCAGACTCGAATTCAAAACGTCTCAAATTCAAGATTTGTTCTTATATCACTATACCAAGTATTTAGAGTTTTTTTTTTTTTGAAGAAGCTAGAATGAAATTAAAAAACAGAACACTTAGTCTCGTAAGCACAAGGAGTGCTTAAGGAGAACTAAGGAAAAGAGTATGAGTTACAACAATAGTCTTAAAAAAAAAACTAGCGCTAAAGGCACAAGTCTCGCTTAAAAACTCAAAAAGAGACTGAAACAAAAAAAAAAACCAAGTAACAGCCGCCAAACATAAATGAGGGTTAAGCCACCATGTATGGTAATGAAAAACAAAATTAGGATGATTTTCCTTCAACCACCAGAAGGATTGTAGCTTAATTTTATCTAAAAGTTGATTAATAGTATTCCCCTTTTGTTGGAAGACTCTAGAGTTCCTGTCACACCAAATAATCCAAATACAAAAGAGCTAAATTAAGTAGAAAGGAACGGAAAAGGTTTTTGAGAAGCTACCCAATGATCGAAATTGAATAATGTGGTCATGAACACTCCCTGGCTTGACTGATGCCAATTTGAACCAAATATAAATAACATACCAAATTTGACCATAAAAATCCCAATACAAAAAGAGGTGATCAATATTCTCTTCCAACCCACAACCGCCTCAACGTAGAGATTTGTTTGGTTATCCATTTACTTCATGAGTGTTTCATTTGTATTATTTCTGGATCTCAAATTACACATAGCTTAAATGAGAAATTATATACATAGATAGTACTAATATCTGCCACATCTTTCTCTTTATGCATCTCTTGAACAAAGTACAAAATTGAAAAGAATTGTTTTTTTAAAGGTAAAAAACATAGTTGTTATATTAAATTTGTCAATAATAATGTATGCATATTCTTTTTTCAAAATTATTCTTCGATTTATTAAAAAAAAATACCAATGTTTCAAGGGCTTGTGGGAGATATTAACCATCCAGTAATAAAGTAAAGAGGGGGACTTATGTGGGGTCCCTAACGGTTAATAACTGTCGGGAGAGGAACCCTATAGAATCATGGATGCCAACTTTGTTTAAACCGTGTGGACTCCATTAAATCAAAGAAATTAAGATCAGGTAGAAAATTAATAAAAAATGCCAAAACCTTTATTTATTTAAAGTCTTTTTATTTATTTAAAGTATTTTGGTGTATTTATTTATTTAACGTATATTTTGGTTGGTCATTAATAGCATCGCCAATCATATCATGTTTTGCTGATCTTTGGAATCCCAAGCAGTCGTCAACACCAAAAATGAGGGCCTAGTAACTAATGTTATCATTAAGGGCAAATATGTCTTTGCGTCTTTTAAATTTCACGTATTTTTTAGATATGTTTTTTAAGTTTTTAAGGTTTCAGTTAAATTCTTCTAAGTTTCGCGTTTGTTTTGAATAGATCCTTTAAGTTTTTAATGTTTTAGATATGTTCTTTAAGTTTTGAGTTTGTTTCGGATATATCCTTTAAGTTTTTAACGGACAGAACAATTTTGGCTTAACGGAGGTTGATAGAAAGGATCTATTTGAAACAAACTCGAAACTTAAAGAATCTATCTGAAACTTTAGAAACTTAAAGGACCTATCTGAAACAAATTCGAAACTTAAAAGACTTATCTAAAACGTTAGAAATTTAAATGATCTATCTAAAACAAACATGAAACTTAAAAGACTCAGAGAGATATTTGGCCTATCATTAAATTAAATCAATTCTTAGTAAATAGTAAAACAATTTTTCGTAAAATACCGACAAAAAAACGGTTGTTAGAACAATAAAAAAAAAAAACACAGTGTTGCTTAGATACTGCCTCGTCTGCCTCATGGCCCAATTTGATTTCCAAACCAACAATCAAAAGAGAAAAGAGGGTATGTGTGTTTTGTATCATAAGTACAACCCTAAAATGAAAAGTATTTTGGCGCATGCATATAAATAGTTAAATTTAAAAGAAAATATTTTAGTTGCATCATTTAATATCAATTCACTTTTAAATATTAACATAGCTTCTCATACATTTGCTTAAAAAAAATAAAAAAAAAGCTTCTCATACATTCCTTGTATGCATGTATTCAAAAATTGATCTGGTCTACTGCGAGGATCGAATTTGGCCCACATACAACCTAACAGAACCCGTCTTTAATATATCTTGTCTCTTCCACTTATAAATACATTTTCATGTCATATTTTATCCAATGTTTGGTTTTCAACACACTATCCCTCATATATGATTGAATATATGGACCGTGTCACAAATAGATCAATATCATATGACAGAAATAGATCATATATGTGATTGCTAAAAAAAAGAAAGTTTAATAGCAGTTTTAGCCTCCTAACTTTTCTAAAGTTGCGATTTTGACCCTTTAAAAAGAAAAAACTACAAAACTGCCCTTAAGTTTTGCACCTGTGGCAGTTTTGGCCCCCAAAACCAATTTTGACTCGGTCTATGCTGACGTGGCATCCTAAGTGAGGTGCCACGTGTTTTTTTTTTTTGACCTTGGGAGGCCAAAACTGCTACAGTTACAAAACTTAAGGGGCAGTTTTGTAATTTTTTTTCTTAAGGGGTCAAAATCACAACTTCGTGAAAGTTAGGAGACAAAAACTGCTATTAAGCAAAAAAAATGATCTTAAACCTGCTTAAATAGCATCTTAAAATTTCGGTTCAACTTATTATTCAACCATATAAAATCATTCATGAACACATTTTTACTAAGTCATCTCATTCAACAAGTTTATATTTGATTTCTAATTTTGTAATACACTAGTGGGGGAAAAAGTATATGAAAGTTCAGGTGAATTCTGATTCTTGTAAAATTTAAAAATTATAATAATTCATCATAAAGACAGTGATCAAATTTGAAAATTATAATAATATAATACGATGCACATCATCATTTTCTGTAGAAACACCAAAAGAAAACGATTCCAATTGTAATTATGCATAAAAATGGAAAGAAAAACGACCAATAGTAGGCCCCACACGGTTTCTCTATAAAGGTTTTGATTCTTGGAAGAACATGGATGATATTACTCACACAAAGTACCAAAGAATTGTGGAATTATTGACTATAAGTCTAGTGTCACATGGTTGCACAATTTCGATTTGGTGAGATATCACTTGTCAAGAAAAAGTTAGCATGGCTTTAAGACCTTAAAGCTGAAAATTATATCTTGCGTCATTTTCTTTAATTTAATGTTTTGTTTACTTTTTATTTTAAATTTGGGACCATTTTCTTTATATTAAAATTTAAATAACTCTGATTTAGACTCTAGCTTAGGATTAAATTTTCTAAAATTTGAGTTACAAGTGAAACTTCAACAGAACTGAGGTAAAAAATTTAAGTCCCAAATATTCTTATACAAAATCTTGTAACATTGAACATCAACCTTAGAAGAAATTGTAACAACTGCCACTCTAATTCCTAACCCAAAAATATGTTTTGTTTAAACTAAGAGAGCTAGTTTAACTTTCTTGATTTCTTAAAAATCACACCCTCCGGATTTAACAATCCAGACGAAGTCAAAACACCGATATTTCACGCTTCCAGATGGATAAATCCGAATGGAAGTGATTTTTAAGAATTATGAGGGGTGAGAAAATAAGCTCCCTTAAACAAGTAGCCCTTTTTTGTTATGATCTATGTTTCACATTGGGCCTGTGATTCTGATCCGCTTCTGTATTAAAAAACTGATGACTCTTTCTTCTTCCACCCTATTGATATCTCGCACCCCCTATACAGTTCAGATTATAGAATCCGAACCGCATAAACATCTCATAAAAACCTCAAAAACACGTTAAAACATTTCGGATTTTAGAATCCGAATAGGATGCGTGAGAAACCCGTAGTGTGGAAAAAGTAATAGCCGAAACTAATCAGTACATCGAAGGAAGAAAAAAAAAGACATGATGGAATTACATATATAACATAAATCAAACCGTATAAAATAAAACTTATCTAAATGTCTACTATTTTCATTTCATAAATAAGCGCTGAAACTATGAAGGTGTATAAACTTCATGAAAGAAAATTAATAAACGAAGGACAACATAGGATACATACAACATACATAATCAGTGTATGATACAAAATGAATAATGATTGAAGGAAGGATATTTTCCGATTATATTTGGTTTATGCTAGCCTTCTCATCTTGACATTAAGAGGAACCTCTTTGTAGGATGGAACCTTCTCAGCTGCCCTTCGCATCGGTCTTCCAAAAGAATGCCTTGGAGCTTCATTTCTTAAATTAGAGCTTTCTCCTCTTTCAGTTTTCACAGCTGGAGTACTCAGCTCGTTATTATGTCCAGATTGAGTGATAGCATATTGAGCATCCTCTATCTCAAACAAGTTTTCTAGTGGTTCGTGTACATGGACTTTTGACGCAGCAGAATGTCTCCTCAAACTTCTCCTATGTACCAACAAAAAAGAGGAACTTATTACATTGAAGTTTTTGAGCTATTAATCAAATTATTCCTCTAAGTTGTGAGCATCGATCAGAATAGTCGCTGAATTTTACGAATTAGCAAATACATTCATGAAATTGTAACACGTCAGTCAAAATGGACCCTCTATTAATGACTTCTGTTACATACTATTAAGACATGACACGTTAAATGAACATATGAGCATCCACTTGGATATACCATATCACTATATTATACTTATGTAGCACATTAGATTCGTGCATTTCGTATCAACTATAAGGCTGTTAAATTGTGATTCAAACATGTTAAATAATTTTTACCTCAGAAGTTTCTTATGCAATTTAGTCGCTAGTAATGTAGCATTGACCATCGATTCACGTGGAACGCTACATGTTCATTTGGTGAATCACGTCATAACCTCTAGCGGCAAAAGTTAACGGATAGACTAGTTTGAATGTCATGCTGCAACTCTAGGGATGTAGTTGCTAATTCACAATTCAAGGACTATTTTGGTGGTTTCTTATGCCATTTCACACAACAATTTTTCGTATTAAATTATTATTTTGGAACTCTGGAATCTCATGGCTGTAATTGATTTCAACCACTCGACATAACTACGTTTAAATGTCCTCGTTTAATGAGCGTGAGAACTAACCTATTGTCTTTAACCTTTTCTTTGCTTTTGTTCTTTCTGGAAGCAGTAGAAGAACCAATAGCTGCAAAGTTCCATAACAAAGTTAACAACAGAATTAAGAAAATGTGGGTAAAATATGTCAATGAAGAAGGTAAAGTCCTAGCACTTACATCTACTCCTAACGCGTCTCCTGGTTAAACAACATTGTTTTCCATCATCATTGCTAACTCTAGGGGATTGCTGCACTTCTTTTTCATCTTCTTCCTTGAGCCAACCAAATTATACAACAAAGAAAAAATGAGGAACACCATTCATCGATGCTCCAAATATGAGAAAAATAAGTGAAGGGTTTACAGATCAGGCACCTGCAATTGTGATAATGATGCATTCTTTTCAGTGTCTACCTCCACTTTTTCCTGCAAAAATGGTTTGTTAGAAGACGGCAAAAAATAGCGAAGGGAGACCGTTGTTTTAGTCAATCTAAAACAGCTCCTAGGCCGTTTGTGCATAGAATGACCACATTGATAAACTTGATTAGAATATACATATAATGACCACATTGGTGAACTTCATAAGAACATATAAAAAGACCATTGAAAGATACATTAAACAGCAACACTCTTCAATGCTTATTGAATGAATCATAATTTAAAATAACTTGCCGGTTAATCTTTCCATAAAGAAGGGAAAAGAATAGATATACTTTTTCTTTACATTTTCCATAAGCAGTGCAGCAATAAAAAAAAGGACAAGAATATTTAGTCCTAGAGACAAACTTTCTACACATTTTCTTCCCAAACACTACTTCTTACACATAAAACAAACTTCCCACTATTGAAGTTCATCTATTAGAAATATAAAATTTGATTTGTATATGTTTGGAGGTTAATATTTAGAGCTATTTTTGCTTTCAAAATTAATTGCTTTTACCTCCAAACGAGATTCCTGCATTTTGAAGGTGTTTCCATTAATCAAAGCAGCCCTCCACAAAAGTTCATGCTGCAGTGTTTTTATCTGAAACACGAGTGCCGTTAAAATCAAATTAAAAAGTCTTCAGTGAAAATCAATTCAAGTTCAAAAGGGAAAAGAAAAAGAAATTTGGAGGAATGAACTCACTTTATCCCTCCCCAAGTTAAGCTCCTGCAAAATTAACCATAAGAAACATAAAATCACTAACATCACCCTCAAAATCAATATGATATATTCAATATTAATCAAGTAAACTCCCATTTAGCCCCTCAATTATCATCATCTCTACTCTTTAGTCCATAGTCCATAGTCAAATTTATATCCACTTTTAGCATATAAATTACAAAACTATATGCTTTTAATCTCTAAAAAGAGTACTAAAACATGCAATTTTGTAAGTTACAGGACCTAAAAACGGGGAATAGAAGAACTAAAAATATTATGAGACGATTATAGGGACAAAAAGCCTATGAAGCACGGACATGAACACTGACACACCAACACTGATGATAATAATAGAGAAGATGGCATAGTTCAATGTCATCACATGTGTCGGTGTGGGACATGACACTTGTCAGACACCAAGACACGCACACGCCTTTGATAAGAAGTGTCAGTGCTACATTTAAGCAGACGATGAACAACACAAACTAACCGCTAACATGAGACTATTGGACTGAGCAAGATTCCAATTTTGCATTTGAAGCTTCTTCATATCAGCTCTCAATCTCTGCAACTCAGCTCCACTCCTTTCTATCATTTTACTATTCAAACTAAATCAAGGAAACAAAAAAAGCTTTCTCCTTCACAAACAAAAACTTATAACTTTTTTTCCCATCTTGAAACAGAAAATGCAGTGACTCAGGTTCAAAACCGAGTTTGCACATAAAATATCTCCGAGTCAAACCACTAGACTAGACTGTAACAACGCGCACACACAGTTTCAATTTAAAATAATGGAAGGATACTTTCTGTCTGCAAGGAGGTTGATTAAATTCGTTCGTTCCTGTAACAGAATTCAACAACAGAAAAATGAGAGAAAAAGAAGAGAAAATGTTATATAGTATTAGTAATGTAATTGTTACCTTGAGGAGTTGTTGAATGGAATCATTATCGAGTGAGAGTGTGTTGTAGTTGTTATGATTTTCTTGTTGAGACGAGTAAGAAGAATTTGTAATATCCGAAAGTCTTTTTCGCATTAAGTTTCCTATCGATTTCTTTGCCATTTTCCGATTCTCTGTGGGCATGTTAGTTCGTACCGTTGGAACTGTAAATTCAACACTTCTTAAGTTGTTTGTTTCAACGAAGTGCGAAGAAAAGAAATTGATTAAGTTCAGTGTTGAGAGAGAGAGAAGGAGTGAAGAGGAAGCAAAGGAAAAGGAAAGAAAAGATAAGATAAGAAAAGGAATTTAAAGTAACCGTTGTGTTGTTCGAAACTAATTTTTCAAATATTTCAAAGCCTTTTTATTCGATACAACAGTTCAAATTAACAAGTGAAAATAAATGTTCCTTAAAAAAAGTGAAATTAAAAGTGATTCCATAATTTTCACTTTTTTTGCTTTTCTTCATATTCGTCAAAAATAAATATAAACTTTTCTTTATAACAATTTTTAAGCCCCATTTTGAATGTTATCTATTGCCTCCATCCATCTTTTTTATAAATTTTGGATAATTTGAAATACCTGTTTTAAAATATTAGATATCATATTAAATTTATTTACTTTATGTATTGCTAATTTGCTATTCTAAAATTAATTAACGTTTTAGTTAAATAATGACGCTTAAAATTGGTTAATTAAGTGATCGAAACGGATATCAAGTTTAAAAAATTCCCAACCATTTAATTAAGGGTTTTTTATAAAATATTTTTAAGTAATTTGGAATTTACAAACATCTATACTTATACTTTTGATCAAATTAAAATTTCATAAAAAATAGTGTCCATAATTTACAAACATTATCACAATAAAAATGTGGAAAAAAGAACCCGTAAATACCAGTCCTTTTGCAAGTAAAGCATAACATTTTTCTTCAAATTCACTTCCTCTACTTTCCTCAACAACAATGACCAACAAACAAAAATTGAAACAGCAAGAATGTCCGAATAATCATATGGCAATTTGATAAACAAAGTCTAAATCTCCAAAAGAAATACAAAATATAATAATGAATCCAAATACGGATTTAAAATCCAACAAGAACTAGACTTTTGACCCGCGGGTCTTCTCGACTATAATGAAAACCAATAAATAATCTTTAATCCGTAAGAACATGAGTCGATCAATAAACGCAAATTAGATTATTAAAGATACAATATTACAATCAAATGATAATAAAAAAAATTATAAAATAAAATAAAAAAAATACAAAATTATATTGTTAGAGGGGTCAATTTTATTTATTACTTTTATAGTTAAACATAAACAATTAATATAGTTCATGGTTCCTAACAAATTATTTAGGGTAGCCGAGTTTGCATGAAAATTAGGGTATTCTGTTTGTAAACGTATTAAATAAATGTACAACAACTTGTCAAAAAAAATAATCTACAATAGGGTAAGTTGTTGCAGACCTAATAAAATTAATAAATAATAATGATAAGGATTAAGATATCTATTAAATTTTTGCTTTCAAAAATATTCACGGTTATTAGAGAGAGAAATGAAAAACATATATGATGCAAATTTAAAACCAAAATTTAGAATAGAGTTGTTGCAAACCTAATAAGGGATTAGTGGAGGGAAAAAATTAGGTTAAGCCTTAACAAAATTAATAAATAAGGATATAAATACTAAAGTTAAAACTTAGAAACAACAAAGATGAGTCCAGTGAAGAGTATTTCTCCCCTTCAAAACTCAAACCTTCCTCGTTGTAGTCTATTTTAAACTCAGGAGACTTGTCCAGAATAGAAGTAGGGGGCACAAAAGACACTAGAGAAAGCACACTTCAATTTTCACCTAAGATACACCTGGACCTTAACGTACACAGACAAGCCAGCGAGTTTTTCCACGAGCATGCCAATGTATCATGTTACATTTATATCCTACAATGTTATGCAAGATATCTTGATTCATTCCAGTCAACAAGTAGCAACAACTTGACATTTTTAGACGGAGAAATTCAGAAGATATGAAGCCTTATGACGAACCTGAAACAAATTATAGCTCTATGTCAAATCACATTGTAACCAAATAATAACTGATTAAAAATAAGAAAAGAATTCCATTCACCTCTGATGCATAAGATCGTAGGTCAGTTGGTGAAATTAAGGTAGAACAATGTCTAAGAAAAGAACAGAACATCTCATGGATTACTTCATTGTCTTCAACAGAGTTGTTGGACAAAATCCAATTCTTTGCCAGGACTAAGTGAATGTACAATTTGAAGAAATCACAGCTTCTGTGTTTCAAGTTAATTGCATCAAGTGATTTGAGGATCTCTTCTCCATTGCTGGCCTGAAGAAAACGATATAAATGTAACTTATTTAAGCCTGAGGAAAACAATATCAAAGTAACTTATGCAAATCATGATAGCAATCACAAAGATACTACTACAATTAATTTTGGCGTGTTTATTGCTAACTTGTTCGAAAGAATTTTCTCACGGCATTTTGTCATTAAAGAATATATCTATGTATAGGGCACTCAGACAGGACTATATTCCAAATAGCATAATACATTGAACTAACAAACATAGAAATATTAAGAGGCAAAGGCAAATATGGACCACTTTTATAAGTGGTCCAAGGTCCACAAGCAATATTAACCCTTAGACAGTGTTGTCCATGGCGGAGAGCCAAAATCCCACCATACTGGGCGCTTTGTGGCGCCGTCATAATGGATTATGGCAGAAAAACCTGCAATATCGGCCGATATTAACCAGTGTGCCGACCAATTTTTGATAACACTGCCCTTAGATCTACATTTTAGTGATATTGTGAATGCTCTACACTCATTTTTTTTCTTCTGTGAGCATACAATCTCATCCTCTTTCTCGCTGGCTTCTCCCTTACTAATGACATGACTCTTGCTACGAGTTTCTTGCTGAGCAGAAAAACATTTCAGAAACACACCCTCGACTTGATCCTTGCAGTGAAACACCTTTTTCGCTCTTTGGATTCTCCAAGGAAGTATAATAAAAGCAGCTAAAGTCTTCTCTCACAAGATGGAGTTGACTACAGGGATCAAACAAAACTGTAATGTGCTTATATGAATGTCTACCTACCGATAGATTATATACATCTTAAGTTCTCGTGGTGATTTAACCTGTAGTTTCCTCGATCTCCCCTCAATCTCTAAGTAATGGACTATCCCTTACAATTCTTTCTAGTGCTTGTTTTTCCAGGTCTTCTCCAAACATGTAAACATTATCTCCACACATTTTAAAATTACCTGAGATGAGACTATCTCTAATGACTTCATTCTAAATACTATTTTG
>Ga0099826_10001809_pt1 | contig 13274 bp, 2 predicted proteins | sample Mtrugardesep15_FD_76830 | JGI IMG/M metagenome (GOLD analysis project Ga0099826, IMG submission 76830) | Root nodule microbial communities of legume samples collected from California, USA - M. trunc garden sep15 | ecosystem: Host-associated > Plants > Roots > Nodule | place: USA: California... | reverse complement strand
TATAAAAGAATTTGATTTATGTTCTATTTGCTTATACTTTTGCATGTTGGTTTTGATATGATACTCTATTTGCATATTTAAAAAAATGATACTCTACATTATATTTGTACTACTAATAAAGATAATACATAATTTTATTTTTGTAGCCTATTTTTCAATATGTCAAAATTACCCTTAAATAACTATACTCTTAAATATAAGTTATTGTTTGGTTGCTAAAAATATGGCACTTGTAGTATAGAGATAAATATATAAAATTAAAATAAACAAATTAAGTTAAAATTTTAGTCATACAAATAGAAAAAGGTGGATATACGCATTTCTGCTAATTCAGTAGAGAGAAAAGAAAATATACTCTTCTTATGTTCACATATGAATTGATGACATGTTGTCATATGATGTTTTTCATCCATTTATTATTTATTTTAGTTGTGTCTTTAGCAGTTTTAGACAACTTGTAGCTGAAGAATTCAAGAAAATCAATAGTTTTATTTTAGTAGGATCGTGACACGATTTTCAGCATCGTGGTAAGATTTTCAACCAAGAATGGAGCATTTGCTATTGACCTACACACAATGGCATGATTGGTAGCATCGTGACATGATTTTGTGAACGCCAAACCATGAAATTTGAATTTAATGCAACATCGTGGCACGATTTTGAGACATTGTGACATGATTTTACACGTCCAAAACCCTGCTTATAAAAGAAAAACTTCTTACTGAAAGAAGGTTCAAATTTTCTGGATCTGAAAGGCATATTTTGAAGCAAGGAACTCATGATCTTGTGATGGCTTGTTATCCAACTCATAGTTGGTCCTATTCATGTAATATTGTCTTTTTTAACTTAGTTAATTACTTGTGTTTTAGCCATGAGTAGCCAAATTTTCCATTGATTTTCAATTGACTGCTAGCTATAATTGTTGAATTAGACCTAGTAATCTTGGTTTATTTAACGGATCAGTCTAGAGATAGTTGATTATTAGGTTATGATTTCAGAATTAACGTTCTAGTAAAACCTTCAACAACTACAAATTTGTCTAAGAGATTAGAGGATTGTAACCTTAGAAGATGGTTCTTAGTCAAGAGATTGATCAGAATCATTTTGTTAATTCATGTGAAACTATGAGAATAATTGTAGAGGATAGGTGCAACTTACTGAACAACGAACAATAGAGGATTCGAAGACTTTATCATTTCTTTATCTTGAAATTTTAAACCATTTTATTTACATTTTACGCTAATTGGATGTTTTTTAAACCAACCCAATTGTTCTGTGCAACGCTCCATTTTTAATACATCCTATATGATAATGACATTGTCAAGTCGAGATTAAAATTGCCTGAATTATATATTATTTTTTTCAGCAAAATGTGGTCCCCTTACTGTGATTGGAATTCAGAAAAGTGTGGGAAAAAATATTTGGTTTAATGCTTGTAAAATATGAACAAAAAAGAATAGATTAAATGGAGTAAGTGTGAAAATATATGAGTTTAATATGGTGAAATGTAAAATATATTAAAAATAATATTGAATTTATTAAAAAATATAAAAAAAATAATAGATGAAGTTTCGCAAGTGATTAACTATTTGAGTTTAGTGGTCTCTTAAATATAAGGTGAGGGGATTGGTGTTTCAATCTAAAATAGAAAAGAATTTCGAACTCAAAGAGTTATTATAAATGAATTTACATTTATTTTCCTTCAAAAATACTACTAGAGATCGAATTTGGAACTTTTGAATTCAAGGTTTATCATTTTATTATAAACCAAATATTTGGAGTTTAAACTATTTGAGTTTAAACTATTTAAATTATTTGAAATCAAGGTTTGTCTTTATAAGTGTTAATATCGTTATAATTATTTTCTATTTAAATTAACCTTTATAATTTTTTAATATTTTTAATTAGTTATTTTTGAGAAAAAAAACTAATTAAAAAGATTAAAAAATTATAAATGTTAATTTAAATGAAAAATAATTATAACAATATTAACACTTATAAGTTCTATAACCTTATTAGAGGGTTTTTTATTCTTCCTTTTTTACTAGAGGTAATTTGCTGGTCTCGAATATAATTACCTTATAGATTTTGATTTAATTGAAAAGTAATCATAATTAGATTTCATTATGTGGTTATTTAACTCATTGTTTATGAATCATTGAACATCTTAGAATTTTTCCTAATCGGGGAAGAATAATCAAAATAGAAAGGAGAATACCACAGGACTTGTTAGCTATAAGAACAGGGAAAAGTGCATTATAATGGCAATCACGTGACATGTAAACCAATAATGTTCCATTTCTAAACTGATGAATGATGACCAAAGCTGGCATGTGCTAAGCCAACAAAAGCTCAGTTGAAAAATTACAACAACAAAAAAAAAAAAATGAAAGCATTGATAATTCATATGGCTAAGATGTTGACATATCTATCAAAGCATAGTTTAATTGTGACAAAAAATGCATGTATTTAATTTATCAATGATGCAAAAATATCTAGTTACAAGTTCAACATTTGATCTGTATTTTTCAGCTGGAATGCAGGAATCCACTGGTCAAGATGCAACAAAAAGGACTGCCAATTAATTGAAATTAATTTTTTTATTATTATAAAGTCAGACATAAATTAAAATAAAGCCCTAAGGTTGTATAATTAATAGAAAAATTCGCTCATTTGCTTTACTGCTGCCAACTAATTAAAGTAGTATCTGCAATATGCGGATATGGTATTGATAAAATAAAAACCATTGAATTTTAATTACTTTAATATTTCTAGAAAATATTCTTATCCAATGCCAAGTTAAAAGTGAATGAATAACATGGATCAGCCAGCACAATGTTGTTTACTTGATAATATAGAAATATGGATGCTTGACTTTGCATTCAAGTTTCTACTTTAACATTTACACTCAAGCTTCATCAAACAATTGGTAGTGGTGGTAATGGCTTTAAGATAAGATTGGTTTGAGAGGAATATCTTTAATTTCTTACAGCAAAAAAAAAAGAGAGAATGAACAGAGAATATAGCAAGCAAATTAGAAAAAGTGATTTTATTTTTCTCTTCATCTTATAACTATACATATTATTCTAAGATAAGGCTTTACCTAAGGCTGACATATTTTAAGGGGGGTTCAAAATGATCAAGAAAAAGTGTACATCCCACGAGGGATTTCATTTCTTCATGTCTAGCTTTTTTATTCTAAAATCTTTAATGTTTCCAATTATTGGGGAGACTCTTTGGCCCTCTTTACGTTATGTACCAATGTGATATGTATCTATAAGAAGTATGATCAACATGACATGATTTTGGTCTTTTCTTTTGGGTGTTGAATTAAATGACCCTATAGTTGAAGGTTCATTTTTTGGGCATAGCTAACTAAAAGATATAACATAAGACTTAAAGGATGATGACTTTACATAGAGCCACAAGGGTGGTTGAATTTATGTTAGTACAAAAATGTTGTTGCAATTTTTTGGGTGAAGAGCTTAGTGAATCACATATGATGAGGACTAACCAAAGAATTGTCAAATGTCAATAGCTTAGAATAAAAATGAGTTGAATCAACCCACTAGGCAAGCCTGCCATCAATAGTATTGAGTTTTGACTTTACCTGTGGCCCTAGACAAAATCTGATAGTATTCACACACCATGAAAATTTGAATCTATAAAATTGCATTCTCATTATATGTTTGGTTTGATGTTTCAGTCCTGAATCGTGAATAATGTACCAAACATCGCATTAATTTAGTTTTTCACCGTGATTTAGAATAACGTGCCGCATAACTAAATACATACTTAATTCGTGCACATTTAATTCAATAGTAACTAATTTGGATAAAAAAAATTCTTGATTGTGATTTTTTAACTAGTGTCTTGAGTATTAATTAGAATTTTCCTTTGCGATTTAATACTACTACATGACATGTTTCTTAGCTGATTACTAAAGTGAGAGGGAAACTAATACTCATAGAAGAATCCTTCTCTAGGGTCCGCCTCTAACTTTTAGGAGCCTGCAGATCTAACTTTCCAACTTCTTCAACCAATTAGAATTTATTCTGCCTGCAGATCTAACTTAGTGCCAACTTTCTGTTGAAATATGTGTGAATTAATGTGCTTTATGAAAACTGAATTTTAAATTACTTAGTCTTAATATGCATAATTATTATTTACTCATCTATAGTTTGGCAACTTATTCTTGTAAGCAAACGGCTAGTACTATTATTCTTCTTAGTATTAATTAGATCACATCCAAACGGTTATTTCACATAAGCAAATAGATCTAGTTTAATTTAATACTACTGAGGAAACATGTTCAGAGAATTAATAGGCACATTGCTGACATATATAGTACAATTAATGCCCTTATTTAAAAGAATCTAAAAGTGAAACTCATCTTAAATAAATGCATCAATAGCAAGTAGAGAAAAAGTGAGCAATAAATTAAAAGAGCAACTAGGGCATATATAAATTATGTATATTTGAAATTTGAATGTGATTTAGCAAACTTGTTCAGATAATTAGCAACATGGTGAGCAGATCACACCTTGATTAAGCTGGCCTTGTTGAAGAATTCAATTAGTAACAGAAGCAAAGCATGTATTAATTAGTGTATTATTAACTTAGTATATGATATGATTATTAGTACATGTTAGTAGCTTAGAAAGGCAAATTTGCACATGGGTGACCATCTCCACATGAAATCCAATCCACAAGACACGTGCATCCCACAGAGGTTCCCTGAGCTTTTGCAGAGAGGCATTGGAATGATAAAACCACATAGTGGATAAATTCTGGAGAATACGAGGCAATTTAATTTAATTTAATTTAAATGGCTGCATAATGAACATTAATCAAAGCCATTACAATATTGAGCCGTCAATTAAATTAAGATATTATAGTAGTAGTGCTCATATCGTTTTGAGCATTGAAATAGTGAATGGTATATTTCCATTACTATATAGTATTATTACTAAGTGCTAAGTTAGATGCAGACGTGCATCACAAACTTCAAATTGAAATATATGAAAAAAAATAAACCCTATCTTAGAACAGTAATTTTATAAGAGAATCTTTAGGACTCCGGGTCACACACTGCCTCCTTGTCTACATACATGTCTTTGAAATTGGATTGGAAGGATTTCCCATGAACCTATTTTTTTAATCAAAATTAGTTGTCTAATCTTTATTTATATTTACAATTACTAAGGATGCTAATTCAGGTTTAGATTCCATTAATCAATGATTATATTCATACCTAAAGGACCTCATCATAGTATAAGACTAATGTAGCCAATTTATTCTTACACTTTATAATGATGTAATGTCACAATATATGTACCACCTCAACAACCTATATTGATTGATTTTATTTCACTAATTGGGTCGTTCATCTGGTATTATAGTTATGCAATGGCAATAATTAAGTACTAGTTTGGTTTTATGCCATTTTCGTCTAACAATCAAAGAAGAATGTTTGGCAAATTGTTAGAACTTAGAATCATAATATATTAAAGTTTTCTTCCTTAACACCAATAATGGGGATTCTTAATCTTCTACTTACATACAGTTAGGTATATATAATGCAACCACATTATCAATGGTCTCCTTTAATATGTATATCAAAAACACACTTTTCTCTTAGTTTATATGGAGAAATAAGAAAATATGTTAACCATCTCATATAATTCAAGTTTTCTAGCTAGCTAGGTAAGTGATCATATATATATATATAATTACCAACTAATTCAATAATAGGAAAATATTGAATATAAATAGATGTGAAGAAATACGTGGCATCCAGCACATACAAGAACCTTAATTTTTCATGCTGTTGGAACCCATCAATCATGCATTATATAGTAACACTAACCAGAACTCAAATTTGTTTCTGTTTTTATTCCTTACTCCTAATATATATAAGATAACAACTAAAAACTATAAAAATATTTTTTAAATTACAATATTTTAAGATTCCAATTCATTAGAGGATTCGAAAACTAGTTGATAGGTACTGTGACAGTTACAACAGAAGAAGGAGAATAAGGTCATTTCATGTTGAATTGTGGATAAAACAAATAATTGGCAATAATAGGAAGAGAATGAAGGGTAGATCCAAAAGTAAAGGAAATGGAAACACACCAATAATGGCTCCACCCATCAAACAGTACACTCAATAGAATCTGCTCAATGATGACGCCACATTGCAAAACTTAGCTTCACATTAAAAAAGAAAAAATGAAACTGAGACATAGCATGTGTAATATGCAGAAGCATAACTAAACTTAAATGAATACTTGATTTTGTTAGCTATCTTTGTAAATAAAAAACAACCTTCTCAAATAATTCCTGGTCCCAATTTCATTTACAAGCAAAACAAAGACAGACTTAACAACCTACCCATATGGTCTTCAAAGATGTCTCTATTCACCAATGAAAATAAAGAAAGGATCATTGAAAAGTTATTTTAAAATTAACTTGGAATTGGAACTAGCTGTATTGCTAGTGGATAGAGTAGAGGGGACATTGAAATGAAGGTTTCTATCATATAGTACTAAAATAGAATGGAGTGTTGAGTGGTACATAAAAATTATTTATGTCATATAGGGTAGCCAAAGGGATGACCCCCTTAGAAATTAGGGTTTTGTGTGGTTAGAATGAACAAATACATTCAAGCTTTCGTAAACTAATATCACATAATCAAGATCAAATGTTTCATATTTAAACTCAAATGTTTCATATTTAAACTCTAACCGCTTTCTGCCGATGTTTACTTTTCATATTTTTTGTAACCTGGTTTCGCGTCCGTATATGGTTCGCTGGGTTGCGAATGTGATTAATGAATTTTTGTTACGATAGATTAGAATAGATCCACTTGGACTGTTTTATCACGATGTATTTCCGTTTGGATTTTTCTCAGTGTCTAATATCCCCCAAGTCTTTGTATCTTTTTCGTTTTATTTAATATATTTTCTATTTAATGGTTATTCAATCTTGATCGAACAATTTAAACATCGTCAATTGTATGAAATCACGCAACACACAATTCATATTTCATACCAAAGTGGACAACACATATTACACAAGTATATATCACATAAAAGAAGGGGACCCTTAAATTACCCATACATTGGTTTAATTTTAGCCATTGATAGTTTTCACCAATAAAACAGAACATCCCATCACAAAGATGGACCCAATTTCTTACAACCTGGATCCTCTTAGCAAGGTGTTCCAGCCAGCGTAGCAGAGTAGCAGCCATGTGTGTATAGAAGATAACAAACTATGTAGACCTTGGTTTGTCCTAGTCCATTGCCTTAGGGTGGGTCCCTAATGGTCCCAAATTTGTGGGAACTAGGAACAACAGCAATACTATTGCTGCTAAATTATTAAAGTACGTCTGATGATTCATGTGCAATTTCTAGCTATTAGGTTTATATATATATATGCATGCATCATACATGTGTGTCTACTGAATTAATTGGCAAACTTATAACATGTTATTTATTCAATGCTTTTATGAGCGACAACTACCTTTTAAATACAATACAATCATACTACCAAAGAAAGATAATCTGATTTTGTACAACAATGTTGTCAATGTAAAAACAAAACATAACAGTAACAAGATTTTAATTAATCAAATTCAATTAATTAGTGTCTTTCAAACAGTGTTAGTGTTGGTGTTACTACTTGATTCCTTCTTTTGGCACGAGACAAATGTTTGTTGTATAAGATTAGATGTCAACGTTTAACTTATTCGATTTTAACTTTTAACTCGTTCCATCTTTAAGTCATTCTCATAATAATTAACCAATTAAAGAATTATTATCTTTCCTTTCACAACCATGTCATCATAACACTGTGGCACGTGATATGTATGGTTGTCACTCCTAGGTTGTTATTTAGTCGCGCAGCCTTCTAAAATGCATAATTCAATCATATTATACAAGAAAAAGAATCTAACAATTATAATGTCGTATAATAAAAAAGTTTATAGGAAATTATCTATAGCATAAGCATCTAAACTTTTAACCATTTTTTCAGTTTTACAAAGTATATGGCAGGAAACATACATGGATATCGAATACGACATTCACACGTCAATGTTTATAGTAATTTAAAATATATGATAAAATTCAATTAATGTAATCATATTTGTTGGCGTCGAATACTAACATTTGTCGGACACCGAAAACATTCTTGAATAGAAGTATCGGTGCTACAGAGCTACCAAGTATTCAATAATGAATGGGAATCTTAACACAAGAGAAATTGGTATGGTAGACGTGCCCTATGAAGTAAAGGAAACTAACACACCAAATTAATGAACTCAAATTTGAATACAAGAATTTAAAGTTATTTTAATTCATTACATTCAAAGTTGGAAGAATTCCCCATCATTATTATTTGAACAAAAGAGAGCCTGTGTGCCTTGTCCTTAGCAGGGTTCAATTGTAGCCCTTCTGTAGCAACTGATGCGCAGTATTACTATTTACTACCAACAACAAATTTTGTTCAGCATTAATGGCATATATATCACTATTGATCAACAAATGCAGTGTGAGATAATAAATCACTGTACTAATTTTGTACAGTATAAAACAACTTTGGAGTTGTTACCATTTCACCATTTTATTTATGAGAGTGTCAGCTTCCTTAATGTACATGTAGCCCTTACCCTTTAATTTTAATTTTAATTTAAGTTTATCTATTCTTACATTTACATATGAATTATTGAAATGGAATTCCGTCTGAATTATTAAAGAAATCCATGTGAAATGAAACAAAAAAATAATTATTATTATTCAAGAGATTGAACTATCCTCAGGTTTATATGCCATGCTCAAATCATTGATCATGCTATCCACAAAATGTAACAATGAAACAAAAAATCAATAAGACCATGTCCAAAAACTCGAGCTTATCTAAATTTTTTTGATATATATGATAATGAGAGGGGTCCACTAATGTGGGGTCCAAAATCCAGGATTGCCACGTGGAGAGAGGGTAACATTGAAGGGTGACATGGCAAGCTTGGGTAAGGGGGAAGACTAGCAATGGCAAGGCTAGAGATTGCAGGAGCTGTAGAAGTAGTATTGTAGGGGAAGGCAACAGAAAGGGTAGATAGAGTGACTTAAAGACGAACCATTCTTGGCTTTCTACCAAATTTCATGTGTATTCGTTAATAAATGTAAGTGAAATAAAAAGCAAAACAAACCCACCCAAAAGCACCAATGGATTTTGAGTCTAACAAAATAAGTTTATTGTAATGTGATGAACTAAAATTCAAAAATCAGTTGAAAGATGTGACTAAGTATAATTTCTCACTTACCTTCAAATAGGATTAACTCCGATGAAAGAAACCAATGAAAAAAAAAACCTCGAACATATGAATCTAGTTGCTTATGAGACAAGACCGTATTTCTCATAATCCACTAATATTCCCGTTTGTTAATATTGTTCTTTCTATAGCGTTTTAAATTAATTAATTTTGTATGTTATTGAAAATGCTACTAACAAATGTTCGAAGTTGTGTAGTCAATTTTTAAAAAGTTTAAATTTTTTTAATTTTAACACAAAATTTCTTTTTTATATTATTTAACAAGTGTCATAAGAACACTTATTATCATGAAGACTCTCTCTAGACAACTTATTAGTTCTATTTTGTATTACCATATACAATATGCAAAGATTCCCAAGATAGATTAGGGTTTTGGTTTCAGGAGACCGCATTGTATGAATGAGGTTTTCCTCATGAAAATGGTGTGGGATACCATAAAAACCTAGATGATCTTTGGTCCAAGGTGTTTCTCGGCAAATATGGTAAACATAATGACCTCATGGTCTCTTGTAACTCTCAAACTTATGATTCTCCTTTGTGGAAAAGCCTTGGTGATGGAGGGTTTTGAGCGATTTACACTGCCACTTATTATGCCAAATTTGGGTTTGGAGGGATTTCCATCCTCGTCGGGATCAAGTAGGGTAACCAGTAAGTATATGAGATTTAAAAACAAGGATGGGGAAGGTGAAACTCATTCTCGTCCCGCCCCATTGTCATGCCTAAGTTGACCCGTGATTTTGTGGTTGAGTCAACTCCTTATCAACTGAGTCGAAGTTCATTATAGAATACTTTATACTTTGTCTTTAGAAGGAAGAATAATGTAATATAAGCATATGATTTTAAATATGAGAGTATAATTTACTCAAAAACTTGTTACTATTTATTTATCCAAAGACAAGGGGTTGTGTCTAGACTTGTGACATCGTGTACCATTGAAAGTGTTCAACATTGTTTATGATTTGTGCGAGTTTTTTTTTTTCTTCTTTGAAAGGGATGATTTGTGCGAGTTGTTGGGCAATGTTTATCGATCATAAGAAATTTCCCATGTTTATTCCATTATTCCTTAACTAAACTTCAAGATCACAAGCGGAGATACTATTCCTTCACTTTCATCTACTATTTTCATTTCTCAACCAAGCATGTTGCGTGATGTTTGAGTTAATTAATCGTAGGTGTTATAGAAAAGAGAATAAAAGAATAGTGTCATGTCATGAATCATGATATTTTATCAACTATCAAATTACAAATATTTAAGTCAACGTGCACAAGGCTTAAACCATAATTTTGAGGTGGTTATTAGAAATAAATAACCTTTGGTGCTTCTCGCACCCTTTGCTTATTTTTTGGGCAACTTGCTTGACTTTTCTTTCTTTTGCCGGTAGTTGAATCCGTGATGGATTAGCCGTAACCGGCTATACAAGTCAAAAACATAACTCTATTTTATCGTAATTACGAAGAATGAAATGAAATCATAAATTTTAGGGCCATAAACCTACAACAAAGCAACAGTTTAGGTTGATGTGAGAGAGAGAATCTATGGTGTGTTGCCAGCTAAGAATTGAAGGATGAAAGCTTTTACATAAGGGTCAAGGTTGTTGTCAAGAACTCAAGGTCTCTTTCAAGCCTCAAGGTTTTTTTTCTTCTTTTCCTTGGTGCCATTTTTTTTTTCTTCCTTTTTTATGCTTATTTATTACCTTCTAAGTTCACTTATAGTAAAAAAAATATGTGGGGAAGTTCACTTATGGTAAAATGTTAATTAATATTAAAGAATTAAAATAAAATAGTTATCTGTTTTGAAGGAAAAAGTTAAATAGTTATCATAACTATAATTTGTGGCATGTTTTTCTTAAACAAAAGAGATTCCAATTCTGTTCCACACATAAAGTATTACACAAAAGAAAATAAAAACAATAGAAAATGTTTCATACATTAAGGCACAAATTTGAATTTGTAAGTTTCTATTTGCCAGCACGTAACATGTGTTAGTTTTTAAAAAGTGTTTGATACATTGAGACGCAAATTTAAATTTGAAAGTTTCTATTTGCCAGCACGTAACATGCGTTAGTTTCACCGTTAGAATCTTTAGAAGAAAAAAACAGAAGCTTTTGTTTTTTAAATAAGTAGTACTCGAAACTTTTAATATTTTTTCTGGCATAAGTATTAAATAGATTTAATTCTTAGGTATATTGTCATTGTAAAACTCATATTATTAACAATATTTACATTAATCATGATTATGTGACATATATGTTTAATTGACGATGAATTTTTATATTGACAATATATCAAAATTAAATTTAGTTTTAATTAGGACAACTACACTACACCTATGTATTGATATGTCCAATTTGAAGGATTAAGTAAAAAATATTTTCTTTAAACAAATTACTATACCTTTACATTTTTATATGTTAAATAATTTTCATTTGTCCAAAAAAGACTAACAACTTTTTTATCAAACAATTTATTTCATTTCCCTTTTTTTAACAAATTTATTTTATTTCTCTAACAACCTTGGCACTGATTTCATTAAAAAAAAACCTCAGAGCTGATGTCATTTCCCCTAATATATTTATATATTTATCATCATACTATATTATAAATGAAACTCAAACAAATAATATAAAAAAAAGAAAACATTATTTGTGACTCATTATATATTTTCTCTCTCAAACTCAAACCCCATTCTCTTTCTCATTGCTTCATCCCCCTATATATTTCCTTTCATTTTATTTCTAGACCATAGTCATCAAGTGCACACTTTAGGTGTGAGAGAAGAAACCAAAACCTCAAATAGTGTTCTGTTTTGATATTTTCATGATTCAACCTTGAATCTTCACCAACATCATCATTTTCAACCAAAAAAAAAAATGGCTGTCACAACTTCTTTTCTCAATTCAACAGAGAAAAAACAACACTGGTGGCTCACAAACCGTAAGGTAAACCTCAAAATATTTCACCTTAAATTCTTGTTTTGTAATATAACATAAACATGTCTGAATATTTTTTGTTTTATAGATTGTTGAGAAATATATCAAAGATGCAAGAACACTCATTGCAACACAAGAACGAAACGAGATTGTTTCAGCGATAAATCTTCTAGACGCAGCTTTAGCTATATCTCCAAGTTCAGATCAAGCCCTAGAGATGAAAGCAAGATCTTTGCTGTATTTGAGAAGATTCAGAGACGTAGCAAATATGCTTCAAGATTATATTCCAAGTCTGAAAATGGCTAATGATGATTCAGGTTCTGTTTCTTCTTCTGATGGTTCTTCTCAACAGCTTTCAAGAGAAGGTGTGAAGTTACTTTCTTCATCGGATTCCTCTGTTCCAGATCAGAGTTACTTCAAGTGTTTCTCTGTTTCTGATTTGAAAAAACGTGTCATGGCTGGTCTCTGTAAAAGTTATGACAATCAAGGATATTGGAGGTAAAAAAATGAATTTACTATTGATTTTTTACTGTCTATGGATTTTTTGAATTTTTTTTACTTTTTGGAGTTCAGTAATTATTTAATGAGTTCTGAGATTAGATCGGAGTCCCCAATATCATGGGGTTTGAATTAATACATATGCCAGCTAGTAATGAAAAATTTCCACACACTTCTTTTAAATCTCCTATCAAATTCAATGCACATTAAAAGGTATAACAAGGAAGACCAATCAATATTTAATGCAATATTATAAAGTTGCGTAATTTGGTTCACATATTTCAACTGTTTTGGTTTGGTAACAGACTTGTTCTATTTTTGAATCACACACTAGTCCTTTTTTTATTTTTTAACATGTTACAGTACTTTGTTTTGATTAAGTTAATGTTAATATAGTAAATGGATTATTTTTTTATTGGATTTTGATTAAATTTTGTTAATGTAAATTTCAGATACTTGGTTTTGGGCAAAGCATGTTGTCACTTAGGCCTAATGGAAGATGCAAT
>Ga0099826_10001808_pt1 | contig 13276 bp, 5 predicted proteins | sample Mtrugardesep15_FD_76830 | JGI IMG/M metagenome (GOLD analysis project Ga0099826, IMG submission 76830) | Root nodule microbial communities of legume samples collected from California, USA - M. trunc garden sep15 | ecosystem: Host-associated > Plants > Roots > Nodule | place: USA: California... | reverse complement strand
ATTTTTAATTTTTTTAATTTATCTTATTAAGTTCACCGTTTCCACTTCAATTCACATCAAAAAACATATGAATTATATAAGAACCATGAATTTTATATAAGAACCATGAATTTTCTATGAATTATATAAGAATCAGGAATTTTCTATGGATTATGTGTGATATATGAAATTTTGAATGGATTATGCATGGACGTTTGAAAGTTGAAGTTTTTTGGTAATTAAAAAAAAGTTATTATTCGTACCAAAAAATAAATAAATTCAAAAATCCATGGGTACCCATGGATACCTCAATACCCGCGGGTACCCGTATAGTGGGTACCCATGAGGGTACGGGGCTGGCATGGGTATCATATTTATCAAACGGAGCGGGGACGGATATCATATTATCTGTACCCATGGGTACCCATTGACATCCCTAGGAACAAGTGAAATCTACAACCATAAAGTGTTTTCTGCTACATAAATCAAATGGCATCACTGTATTTTCTGGGTTCCATTCCATCGTAAACTAATTAACCAAGTCATTATGTCACATATGAAAGTACACTAAAAAAGATTTACAAACCTCCAAATAATCAATAGTTACATGCCCTGTACCCTGGTCATCCCATTTTCCATCATCATTCAGACGGTACACCTTGACACGCTGAAATCCAATTAGAAGAGAGACTAAGTAAACAGTATTCTTTGATATATAAGCCTCTCAACCAAATAAAATACTTATTCACATATACCTATCAAACACTGACAATATCAATATAGAAGCAATAAAAACATACTCCATGTAAGAAATTCAAAACACCTAAAATTGTAATATTGGGGGGAGGGAATGTGAGCAGACTAACTGCTTACTCTTGTGAAGACAGCTGAAATCTAAATCATAATGACTTTTCTAAACCATCTTTTCCTTTTACTTCAAAAAAACAACTGAGAGGAAGAGGACAGCGAAACTAGCAGTTGCAAACAAAAACAAAAGAGAAAAGGATAAAGGATTATGTGAGCCAAATTGAACAAGAATGTCCTAACTTCTAATTTCTTCTCTTGCACTATCATAACTGGAAACAAAACCAAGGGTACAAAAATACAAAAAGAAAAATAAACAGAATTTACACAGCAGAAAAAAGAGAGGTTAATTGATAAACAGGAAAAAATGAGAAACAGAACTATAATTAGCATGCATCCTCAGGACAAAACTATTCTGGTCCTCTCTCTCAGTTATGAATACCATGCAGAACCTATCTAGTGAGGGGATAATAACACCAGATAGGATAACTACTACCCTAACTTGTAATTACATATTTACCGATGTTTTAGTGCAAATGCTTAGTATTGCTCAGAATTGAATAGAACCTAAGTCCCACATAGAAAAGAGACAAGGCCTGAAAGGAATTTATGAAGAGTGATACCCCTCACCTTACAAGCCGGCTTTGTAAGAATGAGTTAAGCTCAATATAAAAACCCAATATGATATCAAAGCCTATCAATCTGGGTCACCCGCCATTTATATCTAAGCACCAAACCATGTAGTGATGGGCATAACCTATTATGGTATCAAAGCTTATCGATTTGGACCACCCACCATTCATATCCGCGCACCAAGATCAATAGTGATGGGTGTGAGAGGTGAATTGCAATTCACTTAATTACAATGTGTGAATTTTGACTATTGATAAATGGTTAAAAACAATAACTGACCAGCCTATACAAGAAGTAAGGACGGTTAAAAAGGTGGTGACAAATGAGGCAAAAAGTACAATTTAATCCTCAAGAGTGTTGGCAAAGGTAGCCCATAGAGGGGAAAACAGTCAATTAAGGACAATAAGTAAATAAGACATTCTATCGTTCAAGTAACACAAAATATAACATGATACTCACCACAAAACAAGACAAGAAAATGGTGTGTACATTAAGTTACCACCAAGCCTTACAGCATGGGAAGACTGTAAATTTTGAACAATAACTGGTGCATTCCAAATATCAACAGTGACAGATAAAAGTTTCAAAAAGAGATAAAATCTTGAGTATTATCCAACCAAATTGCATTGATGTGTTGGGATATGTCATCGAGAAATTCATCTAAAGCTCAAACGGACTGTTTATCAAAAATTCACAAATTAATGTTCAATATTTGAAGTGAATGTGGAGTAAAATTTCCACAAAATCAAATACAACTACCACAACAATAAGCATATTTATCTATGTCCTAGATTTTATGGTGTAAGCATACCAACACAATTGCCAATCAAACTTTTAAAGAAACAAACAGGCTCGCAATGAATGTTGCAATTAATACATGTTGAAATTTGGGGCCTAACTCGTCCTTCACCGGTTCATAAGGTGAGGAGTGTCTCCTCTTTATAAACACTTATCAAGAGTCTTATCTATCCGATGTGGGACTTGGGTTTTTCCAATAATACAGGAGTTGGTTAAGTATTGGTGACTAATTCCTTAAATTTTAAGTTGATTCCTATCATGTACCAAGCAACAAATGATGGAAATACCCTTATTAAAGGGTATGTGCATGTGCCGCTACTGGGAAGGGAGGGAACAATACTATATATGTGACTGACTTATTACCAAAAAATCTAAGGGGGTTCTTTTTTTGACAAAAGCAAAGCAAACTCAACTCATTTCATTAATAAGAATATCATCAATACAAGTGGGAGGAAAAAAAAAAACTGGTGACTAGCCCAATAATTGGCCGCCCTTACTAAAGTATGAGCAACTGAATTTGCTTATTGCCTAGTAAGCTCTCCCACAAAGTTTGAACTAACATACAAAAAAAAATTAATCTTACTAATAATGGAACCAAACTCTGATGCCAGTCTAGCTGAACTGTGAAAAACAGACTTTGGAACCGCTTTCAAAATCAAAGGTTAGCTTACAACATATGGTTAATATCGGCCGATCTAGCTCTCGTGCACACTAATAAGAAAACTGGTAATCCCGCTATAATCGTCTGACATATTTTTTTAACAGTCAATGCCAGTATGTTAATTGTTGGTTTTTGCCAAAGTTGGGGACCGAACCTAAGACCATCGTTATCACTCGAATACTTAACTCTTTCATCTGACATTAATAAATAATAAGCACACTTGGTATCACAGTTTCAAAAGAGCAATGTTAAACGGTGCGTATAGTATCAAACGAAATTTGACAAACAAATAAAACAACTTACAATACATGGACAATGTTATAATATAAAAAAAAAACAAAACAAAAAAAATGGTGGAGGGTAAAATTGACAGTCTCAAACAATGAGCATATAAATATGCGAGCTTCTTCACTTTTTGTCGAATTTTTTCGCACAATCCAGCCATTTCCATTTCAAACTACATAAAATTCTCTCGGGTGGAATAAAATTAGTTGCCTCTACAATTCTACATATTTACGGACCACCATCACTGAATAGAAAACATAGAAATTACACACACAAGTTTAACAAACTACGCAATCAAACTATAACAAGATAGATGTAAGAGTTGAAGTAAAATAAACAACTCCTGATGAATAACTACATCAAAATCATTCAACAAACAAAATTGAAGTTTGAACTTGAAACAAAATCAAACAGTAAAATTAAGCATCAATTATAACCTAGGGCAAGGGTGAAGGTTTCAAATTAGAATAGAAGTAACTTGCCTGCATGGAACTAGCGTTGGTTTGAGATTTCTCTGGCGCTCCCATCACAGCTCCTCGAAATTCGAAGCAATAAAAAGCATACCCAATATCGGAGAAAGTAAATTAGGGTTTTGAGAGGAAGAGGAATGAAGGAGAAAACAATTGGAGGAAAGGGATTGAGTTTCGTTGGATCAATTAGAAACCCTAAACGGCCATTGACGTAACAGCGCGAAGCTTCTCTTCTATTCTCTCTCTCCTTTGATATTTTTCTCTCTCTGCGCAGGACTCAACCCCGACCTACGCGATTAGCACAAAATGAAGTAGAAATTACTTAGCACAGGTGTATTAATATGTGGAAGGTCGTTGTTACCCTTTGGTTTCGGTTCAAATTATGAAATGGCCATTCACGCACGCCTGATCCATGCCACACAACACATTATTGTCTTTTTTATTGTTATTTTTAATAAATACTCCTCATGTCCAAAATACAGTACAAAAGAAGAATCTTATTTTAAGTTAAAGTTCGTTGAATTTTTATTTTTTTTGAAGGAAGTTCGTTGAATTATTGAGGTATGTACTTGTGCCAAATTATTTTTCTGTAAAAAACAAAACATTATACAACTGTTTTGTGACAAATTTAAAAATGATATTTTACCTTTTTCTTGTTTTTAAAACATAAACAATTGAGAGGATGAAAAAGTAAAAACACAATGAGATGATAGATGATATTCGTACAATATTTTGTGACAATTTTTTAAGCAACTTTTTCTCATATTCATGTTGTATTTTTACTCTCTTTATTATTTTTTTCCCAATAAGAAGAGATAAAGAGAATAACTTTATTTTCCCTCTTTATTATTTTTGTCCAATAAGAAGAGATAAAGAGAGTCTCCGTGAGCTTAACTCAATTGGTAGGGACAATTGTATAATATATGTAGGGGCTGAGGTTCGAACCCCAGACACCTCACTTCTCCACGTTAAATAAAATGTGTGAGCTTCAGCCACTAGGCTACCCGACCAAAACAAAAATAAGAGAATATTGTCTCAAAAGTTGTCACAAAATAATTGTATAGATATCATTACTTCAAAGAGAGAGAGTTATCCCAAAATAATTGTATAAATATCCTTTTTTTAGGTTGTCATTATTGTCATTGTTCCTTTTGATGTCGCGTGAAAATTTTTAGAAAAAAGAAAAAAATAATGGTGAACGAAATTTTTTGATTGATTAAAGTTGCACGACTCTTTTGTACTTGCTCGTGTATGTTGCTCGTGGATGGGTGTACTTTCGGAACAAGGCTCCTCCTTCGTCGATGGTTGGAGCCACTTTGACTAGTCGTACGCTTCTTTTTTCAAATAGAATCGTGTGTTTGCAAAAGGCACTTCAACGCCCAAGTAAGTATACGTACTAGCGCGTGGCAAAATGATCAATCAATAAGATCATTAAGTTACTAAGTGATCGTGCTTGGTGGATCCCCCTGTTTATGGTTGTGGATTCGGTGATAAGTTTCCCGATTGTTGTTATATTCTCCCCTCCGATTTAGTGTTGTTAGTTACAGGGTGCTCCAACCATTTTAGGGTAGCTGCATCCGAAATAGGTGGAAACATGTATTTGATTCAAGTGATCCCCATGTAAGTAGGAACGACTTAGCGCATATATGATAGTCTGTTTAGTATAATTAGACCCAATATACGTGAGGGCGTCTATCTGATTCAAATGAGGTCCATGTAAATAGAAATTATTTGGAAGTTGGTTGTGTTTTAGTCTAACGAAGCCCATAGACGTTGTGTTGACATACATGGTGGAATGAGGTGGTTCCCAAGACGTCGTGGAAGGCTCAATCATGTTCCACATTTCGTTTTGGTATGAGGTTAATATAATTCATTCCTGTGAGTGTTTCATTATGCTCTAATGCGAATTTATACAATGATGTTGTCTTGGTCTCAAGTATCTCTAACTTGGGTATCAAGTATATCTAACTTCCGGTCTCAATTAACTCTAACTAATATAAAACCAACATATTAATTGTAAGGATAAAATATATTTTTAGTCCTGTAAATTGTAATTTTTTAGGTTTGGTCCTTACAGACAAATTTGTTCAATTTTTGTCTTGATTTTTTTAAAACTTCACAAAAAAAAAAGTGTTCTTAGTCTTGGATTTCATCTTTATATAAAAAAAAGACTAACATTAAACAAAATCTTAAGACTAAAATCACAAGTGTTGTAGAGACTAAAATCAAAATAATCCCAAAAATAACCAATGCATGAAAATTAACCAAGAGCGGTAACAAATGATAAAAATTGACAACAGCTATTTAAAAAAGTTGGACACAAAATGTGTTTCCATAAGCCAATTTTATTCATAAATGATTATTTACAAATTTGTTTCAAGAAGCCAATTTTATTCATAAATGATTATTTACAAAATATATTAATAATATATTTTCCAATGTACACAAATAGGTTATGTTTAATTATGATTATTGTCTTGATATATTTTATTGTTGAATTTTTTTCTCTCTATGTATTATTGTTATTGAGACCGGAAGTACCAAACCAATACAAATATACCTATCAATCATGTAATAAAGTTTTTACTTTCTTATTTATGTTAATTTTCAGCAACTGAACTTATTTAGGGTAACTCAATATTCATTATTTAGGGTAGCTGCATAGAAATACATACCAACTACTACAAGATTTTTTTTTTTTTGGGCAGCCAAGGCTACCCCTACCCACTGAAAGGATACGCCTTTGATTGGCATAACTTCGATGAAAGGATACGCCTTTGATTGGCATAACTTCGAGCGCTTCCTGCCATTGGGAACCCTTACGGATTAGCATACTTTAATTTCATCTCACAAACCCATGCTTGTTGTGTTTGTTCTAGGAAAGCATGACATGATTATCTAGACTTTACTTACATGTATAGACACTTGTTTGATGCCCGATCTGGCTTTTGTTGATGCAGTTTTCCATTACTTTTTTATCATATTTTTGCGCTTTGTAAGTTGTTGCACTTTTATGACTGGTGAGAGGTCATTCACACACTTGCTAAACAGTCTTGTCTATAACTAGTTTACAACTTTTTATCGATACTCAAACATATATCCAAAATATTATCATGAATGATATGCGTTAAACCTTTTTCTTGTAAAAAACTTTGAATTGTGTTGGGTTGGTGGTAGTTTTGTATTTTATGATTCAAGACTCTAGTTCTCCTTTTAAGCGACTCTAGTTCTCCTTGTTTTCAAAAGATAAGATTGTTGGTTAATATTTTTTTAATATTTAGAAAAATTACAAGTAATTAACATCATATTATTTTGAGAAAATACTTGAAGAAAAAAGGTAACTGCGACTTAAGACATAAAATGACAGACAATTTTTTTTTCTTTCTATTTTTTAAAACGACAATGTTTTGAGAAATAGTTTGCATCCCACTAAAAAAAGGAGACAATTTGTATCCATGCAAGTTTTGAAAACTTTATAATTGAAAGTAAATATATTTATTTGTATACGATCTTAGGACATATTCACGTCGTGACATAAGTTAGTTTTATCCCGATGATAAACAACAATTCAATACAATACGAGATGAGAAAGAAATACAAAATTATGAAAAGCACAACCTCATAACATGTTAAACTCGTGTTTTTAGAGGAAATGAATTATACCCAGACTTATCGTTCGAGTTTGACAACAGGGACAATTGTTTACTTGTTTTGTCTCTTAACAATAACAACATGCTCAACTTATAAAAGGAAAAATTGCACGAGGCTCGAGAGCATAATATAACCATGGCTCTAACTCTTCAATCATAAATCGCAATTGATTTTTTAGAAACTATGTAATATAACTCTATGTAAGACTAGATGCATCCTCGGAAATATAGTAAGAGTTCTTATTAGTCAGTTTAGAATAACTTTCAAATTCCAATTTATTTATTCATGGAGATTCATTGAGCATCTTTCAAAAGTTCGAGTGAAATTATAATTTGATGACAAAAAAATGCAAAACTTTCATTTTTTTTGAAGTAAGCTTTAAAATTGACTATAAAATAGACATTAATATTACTTTAATTGATAACAATTATTCCCTTCTCTCCTTTTGTTTTTCTTAAAATTATAGACAAATAAAATTATACACTGAATTATCAGTCTTACAAAATAAAAAAAGTGAAATAGAACTATTTTCCTTTGTCTCTAGTTATAAAGCCATTTTGGAAAATATTGTATGTTCCTAATTATCAAACTCTCTGCAAATTTTCAAATGCATTTATTGTTATTCTTTAAAATACTACCATTTTTTTTTGAATAATTTAAAATTCTACCATGTTATTTTGAAATATGAAAAGTAACAATAGATATGTTTATATATAAAATATAATTTTGTTTTAAAAAATATATAATTTAATAATAGTTAAATATATTTAAGATATTTTTTTCTTATGGTGGCCGGGGTTTGAACCTCGAAGTTTACATATAAACATTGTTTCTACCAACCGCTCACGAGGACATATTTAAGACAGTTTTATAATATTGTTTGTTATTGAAAAATATGTATGTTTTTTTTTATTACATTTGTTATATCGTTGGTAAAATATATACATAGTTTATTACTATTTAAAAGTTACAAAAATCTATACATATAATTTTATCAAAATTAAGATTTTTTTATAAAAAAATATTACCCGTAGTTTATATATACAAAAATGATAAAAACAAACACATAATGCTTGTTTAAACGCAGTAATTAGCATTTTCCAGCATATTTTCGTTAAAAGGCAGTAATATTAATTAAAGTTGGAAAAAGTGGTTTGTTGTTGTTGGGTTTATGGTTTATCCGCCTCTGTTTCTTTGTTTTCTCCGCATTCTCATTTTCCTCCTAACTCCCAACGGACTCATCGAGGTTCATTTCTCTTTTTAATTCTTCTTCCTCTTCAGATCTCTCTTCTTTATTTCTCTACATCTCCATTTTCAATCTCTATTCTTCTTCCTCAAAATGCATTCCTCTCTCTCACTCTCTTTCTCTCCCACTTCCTCTACCGCCAGATCACATCACTCTCTCCCACTCTCCACCGGCAAACCTCTCAACCTCCGTTTCTGCGGGTTGAGACGCGAGGCTTTGGGTTTAGGTTTTAAAACTTCTATCAATCGCAATATCCGCCAGCTTCCCAGCCGTCAACACTCCGCCGTAGTATCAGCTGCTCGCTCTGATAATGGCAGCACTACTGGATCCTTTGATTATGATTTGTTGATTATTGGTGCTGGTGTTGGTGGTCATGGTGCCGCTCTTCACGCTGTCGAGAAGGTTTGTTTCATCTCATCAATCCAGATTCATAATAATTTCCACACTCAATTTTGTAGCTAAACCAGTAAACTCTCTAGCACTGATGCTTCTGATCAAAGACGTGTCTGGTGTTGTTACACGTGTGATTATATTCAATTATGTTATTTTCTCGTCTATGCGATTGTTACTAGTGTCAATGTGTTGGTGTTAAGTGATGGTGACAATATGCACTAGAAATTGATATGCAAATGAGTATTATTATTTATATGATAAATGAAGTAATGTGAATCATGTAACAATTTTTTTTTTTTATGGGAGAGAATTTTGATAAAAAGTGATTGCAGGGATTGAAAACAGCTATAGTTGAAGGAGATGTGGTGGGAGGGACATGTGTAAACAGAGGTTGTGTTCCTTCGAAAGCTCTTTTGGCTGTTAGCGGTCGTATGCGGGAACTAAAGAGTGATCATCACTTGAAGTCCTTGGGTTTACATGTAAGAATGTTACAATATAAGGCTATCTTAAGTTTATTGTTGTGATTAGAATTACGGCTGTATGAATTGACTTATTTTAGCTTATCTACTGACATAAGCACTTGTGTGACTGTTTTGAAAAAAATTATAAAATAGCCTATGACAGGTTCATAAGCTGTTTTCATAAGTTTTCCAAGATAGCTTATGAAAACAGATTATAGCTTATGCGAAAACAATTTAACTTTATTTTATCTTTGTTATAGACATAACTTATACATAAGCATTTATCACGACAAGTGTTTATGCTATAAGCTTCAAATTAAGTTGTTTATCCAAACATGGCCTTAGAATTTGAAAACTATACATGATGTAGAGAGAGCGGTTGCATGATTATGCCGTTATGGTGCCTTTGTCTGTTTTATTTGTTTCAGGTTTCTTCTTCCGGGTATGACAGACAAGGAGTTGCTGATCATGCCAATAATCTTGCTTCCAAAATCCGTAGTAATTTGACAAACTCCCTAAAAGCGATAGGAGTAGACATACTTACTGGTTTTGGTACTATATTGGTAAGTGGCATATTATATTATGGAATCTATGTTTTGTGAACTCTCTAGCATCAGGAATAAATATTAATGTGATCAGTTAAACTGTGTTTGGGATAACTTAAAATTAGGAACTGATTTGGATTAATTTGGTCTGAAAATCAGATTCTATGTTCATTTTAAACAACGGAATTTGAATTGATTTGGAAACCAAATTTCGGAAATCCTTCAAAAAATTGGAATTGATTTGATTTTGTAAATAGAGCTATTTAGTAAGGATAAAACGGTCAATCTATATAATCTACCTCCTACTGTAAAAAAAAGAAAATAATCTACCTCCTATATAATAAATAGAGTCCTCGCTATTAGCTATGAAGGGGTGATATTACTTCTTATTTAACTTAATTCATTCTCAAGACACTTGACTTCACTGTTATTCAATATATATTCCTAAGTCCTAACTGGCTTTAAAATTTATTTATTTTCTTAACCCTCTGATTAGTTCAATCCAATCCCCCCTTTGCATTAAAATTTGCTCTACTCAGCTGCTTGAATATTATGGTCCACACTAACTGATGGTACATGCAATGTGAATCAACCAATATTTTTGAAAAAAATAACTATGAAAAATATTGTACAATGTTTTGATCTTCATAAGGGCAGTGAAGACGAGAAACTCATATGAACAATCAATGCATATCTGCGTGTCTCTGCTAAACGAATGAATTGGGAGGAACTATGTGAAAAGCATAATTTTTATGTCTTCGATTTAGGCCCTAGGAGATGCTAAGAAGGATAATAAATGAAATTTGAAAACGAGTTAATTTACCCTTGTCCACTAAATTTGAGTACCCACTCTTGAAAGTGAGATAAACCTTGATATGCTCTTCCCCCGTCAAGCACACTGCTACTTCTTTGAAACCCACAATTTTTTTGGGCCTCATCGGTTGTCATTTTCTGTTTATAATTTGAACTGTAAAACGGCCATCTTGTTTCCAATTTGTTTCCTATTTGTAATGTTTGTGTATAGAAAATGGCGAAAGCAACTTTTTACTGATATCCCTGTTTCTTTTTTTTTTACTAGATTTATTCGTTTATAATGTTTCAAGCACATTCTTAATGAATGGAACTGTCTGGTTATTAGCTGTGGCTATCTTGAAATCGCATATTTTTTTTAACATTTTCATTCGCTGTCACACATGAATCTGTGCAGGGTCCTCAAAAGGTGAAAATTGGCTCTTCAAACAACGTAGTAACTGCAAAAGATATCATCATTGCCACTGGCTCTGTTCCTTTCGTTCCTAAGGGTGTTGAAGTTGATGGTACACATCAGTCTTTTCCTTTCATGTCGTCGATATTTGATAATCCTTAATCTAGTTTTACTTATTTTAGATGACTTCTTGTCCTTTTGACAAAAGACTAAAGTCCTATATGCAAGGAAAAAAGAGATCATTTTTCCATGATTTTTTTGTTGTTGTTAATAGTAGTAAATGAATAATATCGGATAAAATTAATTTGGTTTTAGAAAAGAAAATAGTTCATATTGCTTACACTCAACCAATTAAAAAATATGTATTGTAGGGTAAAGGGGTTATAACAAGTGAAAGAACTGGGTAGACCACATATGACATAATACCACACATGGTAGTCAAATCGGGATACATCAACCACTTTTTTGAATCGTGTATCGTATCGTATCCCACGATACATATCCAATTATCAGCTGAGTCCCAATCTTTTTAAATTGGTCTTGGATGTGCTTATTAAATATTAAATATATACGGAACATGCTAACAAGTGCCTTAAGGGCACATATCCAATTATCAGCTGAGTCCCAATCATTTTTTAGGAAATATTGTCTAGAAGTAGGTCTATTTAATTCATTGAAAGTTTTAAAAATGTTCTTTTCAAGACAATATTCATATATTTAATTTCATAACACATGCCCTTAGGACTCTTGTTAGCAAGACCCTAAATGTACTTAAGAGCCAATGATACAATGTGTTCCTTTTTAGACACTATAGTATGACCCGGAGAGTTGAGAGAGGCAATGCTGTCAAATTACCACCATAGTGTTATGGCATGGAAGATGCTTTGCCAGCTTCCATAAGCTGCTATTTTAATAGATAGGATTATAGACTCCAATCAAAAGTATAAAAAGGATCTTAGTTCAGTATAGAATAGATCTTCTATTTTACGGTTCTCGTATTCATATCTGTACCAATATTTAGAGGAAGGGTCAGATCCACCTTAGCCTTTTACAGTCCATGCGGTTAAGAGACATCAGGTATACAGAAATAGTCACGATCTCAACAGTGGTTGAAAATTTCAGAAAAATTCTTTATATCATAAGCTGTATTCTTTCCCGTAAGTACCAATATTCAATGTATCATTTACTTTCCATTTTATTCAAATTTTAAAAACTCTGTCTGGTTCTAGATTTAGGTCACACGGTAATATTTTTTCTTCTCTATGACCTAAATTTGATATTCATTTATAAATGTTGTATCAATTTTTCCCCATCTCTTGATTTCTTTTAAAGTTTTATCGGCTGTGATAATTTGTTAATAAAAATTTCCAACTCTCGCCTCCAGGGAAGACTGTGATTACCAGTGACCATGCACTCAAACTGGAATCTGTTCCTGATTGGATAGCAATTGTAGGGAGTGGGTATATTGGCCTTGAATTCAGTGACGTTTATACAGCACTTGGAAGTGAGGTGACACATCTTTGTGATACTTTTACTTTCTTTTTCCATTATCTTTTGTTCATAAAAAATATTTGCAATGAATTGACTGTTATCCATTGGAATCGGAAATTTATGTTTGTGTTGTAAAAATCTCACTCCTTCTCTCCTATAAACAAATTTCCTCTCATATTTTTGGAATGAAATATAAGCAAATGTTAACCTTTATTTCTTCTCTCCTATTTAATAATAGTATCTCTGAAATACCCCTAATTTAATTTCACTTTTTGGATTTCCAACAAACCAATCTATTAGTTATAGAAAGTAATTTAGGCAATAGATTTTACTTGTTATTGAGATTGCATAAATTAATATCTTTCTTAATATGCATAATTTAGTCAAATTTTGCTGATATTTCATTTCGGAGGGAATACTGTGCTTGCTATACTTTTTATTAGTTGTAGAAGTTAACAAATATATAACCTTTATATCATTTCCTTGTTCTAAAATTTAGGCCGTAGTTCATTGTAAGTTAAGTAGTTATTGATATTATGCAGGTTACTTTTGTTGAAGCTTTAGATCAGCTTATGCCTGGATTTGATCCTGAAATCAGCAAGCTGGCTCAAAGGGTTCTTGTAAATCCCCGTAATATTGATTATCATACTGGAGT
>Ga0099826_10001806_pt1 | contig 13278 bp, 6 predicted proteins | sample Mtrugardesep15_FD_76830 | JGI IMG/M metagenome (GOLD analysis project Ga0099826, IMG submission 76830) | Root nodule microbial communities of legume samples collected from California, USA - M. trunc garden sep15 | ecosystem: Host-associated > Plants > Roots > Nodule | place: USA: California... | reverse complement strand
TTTGATTCAACTATTGGTTGAAAAATCATTGTATAAAAGTCTTACATTTCTATGGGTAGCATAGTAGTTGGCATGTATAATCACAAATATGAAAAGGTTAGGAATTAGGTGGTGATGAAATGATATGTTAAAAGCAAATTACCAAAAAAAGCTTTCAATCAATACTATTGTGTTGAAGAGATTTGGTTTGTTTAGTTGACTACTAGACTAGTGGATAGAGTTATCAGGGGCAAGTTCGCATTAATTTAAACAAAAAAGAAATCTAAAAAAAGGAAATAACAGGAAAAATAACTCTATGTTCGTTTTTCTTTTTTTGTTTGTTGAAAACTCGATATCCGGCCATGAACCGACTAATCCAGGTTCAATTCTGCTGTCTACAAACAGCAGCTCATTTGAAGCCAGAGCAAAGTCCTACATGGACTAGCCGTTAGCACCTGAGGGAATCAAACCGGAAACCTTGAAAGGAGTATACCAAGCCTACACCATTAGGCCAACCCCGAGGTTTTGATGTTTAGTTTTTTTTTTTTTGTGACAAAAAGTTTAAATGGGTTGGCCTCTGGGGCTCACGAGGGTCACGGCATGCCTCAAGGCTCAAAGAACGCTTACATATCACCCACCAAAGGGTATCACATCGGCAGCGGGAGTTAAAGTGGCGACCTTGTGATTGAGTCAACCTTCATTGGCGATATTGAGTTAACCATGGCAAAATGAATGTTTTAACATATCTATTATGTTGTATAAAATACATGATTTACACTCAAATAAAATCCAAAATTTTGAGTTACCAAAGCAAAAGTCAATATGCATAATAGACATTTGAAATTACCAAAGAACATAAACACGATGAATGAACAACATTGTGTTGCATTATGGTAGCATCACATAAAGAGATTGGAATTGAACAAAATAAACAACCCTAGAATGATACAAGAAAGAAACGGAAGCAAAATGGAAAGATAAAGAAATAAGGAATTTGTAACGGGAAGGAAGGAACTCACGGAAGTGATGACTCAAAGCTTCTAACACACGCTTTGCTTCCTGTTGCTGTTTTGCCTTCTAACACACAAGATGTATTGTATGTAACCGCTCTATGCCTCCCTCGGGATTTATTACACCATTTTTACACCAAATTTCATTTTAACCCACTTTTTAGTCTCCAAATGGAATGAATAAGTTTATTTTAATTATAAATAAAATTAACTTTAGTTAATTAATTAAAATCAAATAAGTTAATAAAAATTATTTTGATGGGAAGTTTTTAAAATTGAAGGTTATTTTTGTACTTTTTCAACAATTAACAAATTTGTCTCTTATATTTCTATCAATCTTCGCTTATACAAGACAATATATTAAATCTACACTATTTAATACCAATTTCTCTTTTCTCATACTCTCTTTTTACTAATTCTTTCTTCAGAATTTCTTTTTTCTTTTTTATATAAAACAAAAACGATATTCATTCATTCAAATTGATACTCCCTCCGTTTCAAAACGAGTGTCGCTTTAACAAAAAAATTTTGTTTCAAAATGAATCTCACTTTACATTTTCAATACAACTTTAATTTTTTCTCTCAACTTTACCCTTAATAAATGTTTTAACTTTCTTCTCGCACAATTCTCAATGCAACTTTATTTTTGTCTTTTTCTTGGACATTTTAGTAAAAGTATTATATCTAATGATTATTTCATTCAATTCCTTGATCTGTGTGCAATTGCCTAAACGACACTCATTTTGAAACGGAGGGAGTAATGCACATTGAATACTACCACAAATTCAATATTGCTAAAGAGAAAAATCATAAATCTGAGAACTAACTCAAGATACAAGTTAACAACATACAACGAAAACATGCCGACAAACATGACATACTACAAATGTGATGGAATGAAATTAAAATGTTCAAAATATCATGCTTTCAAATCGGTAATGTTAACGACACCCTCTGAAGCATGGATACTTCTAAATAGGTGAAGCGCTCGTACCGAGTATTTTATCATGATCATGTACGCGTATGGTATTCGTACCGCTCAATTATCTATGTTGATTTTTGATGAAAATAGTGGAGGTGTGGAAAAAAAAAGTAAATCTCTCAAACATAAAGATAAAAATATGGATAGTATTATAAGATTTTGTCTATTGTAATTGGGTTTTTTCTTCAATATAAGCTTTTGCAACAACTACACTTACTTATATTATACATGTGCCTCTAATTTTTGAAGTTTGTCATATTTTGTACTCGTATTGGTACCACATACTTTTGTTTATGCATTATAGACGACACTAAATTTATTGATTGAATTTGCATTGAATTAAAAATAATTTATTAATCTAAATTGAACAACCCCAATAACAAGACGGAAAACAAAACAACACCGCACTTGGACGGGGAACAATAATGTCGGCTTTAGACAATGAAATAATAAAAAGACAACTAAGTATATGTAAAAATCACTTAATTGAAAGGGAAAGAAAAAACTATTTACATGAGTGATTTCAGGTCAAAAATTGACTTGAACCATCCATGTTCAACCCTTCTTCGGAGGGAGGATGAAGGGGAAGAAATTAGGGTAGTTATTTTTTAATGCTCCATGGTTTGTAAAATGCTTAATATATAAACTTATTTTCAAGTCATTCGAAATGCAGATCGATAAAGTTACTGTCAACAAAGATGAACTGAATGTGAGTACTTCTCTTTCTCGAAACTCAAACCTCTCCGACTGTAATCCCTATTAAAATTGTCCTAAATAAACTTGAATTTTATAGACGTGCCGTTGAATTTTTCTGTGATTGTGCCAATGTAACATGTTACAGTTTATATGCTCGGATGTTAAGCAAGATATCTTGATTCATGCTAGCAACAACTTGACATCCACCATGATACCGAAGATCTTTTCAAAACTAAGTGAATGTCCATTTTGAAGAAATCACAAATTTTGTTTTTAAAGTTAATTGCCTCAAGTGATCTGAGGATCTTTTCTCCACTGTTGGCCTGAGGAATAAACATATCAATGTCACTTATTTAAGAGCAAATATCTGCCACCATGATCGCAAAGATACTACCAAGTAAATTTGGTGTGTTCATTGCTGACTAGGTCCAAGAGTTAGTCACTTACACATTTTACAAAGTGTTAAAGATGCAGCATACAACATATTTTAAATTGAACATGTGAATGAATCTGCAACAAGTAAATCAAGAATGCATTGCACATATAGGTAAACCCCATATATTAGTGGTATTTGTTAATACCAAGAGTTGAATGACTGAAAAAACTAAAAAGTGCCGACAACATTCAACATATACGTTAGAGAAATTTCAGCAGCAAAGCAAACCCTTTTAGAATCATTATATAACAGCTTCATTAAGTATAGTGATGAGCTACTTTTCAAACATTATGCACAAAATAGAGAAATTTGAATATTTTTTGTTTGAAGTTTTTCAGGGAATAAGTAAAAATTACTATACAACTTTAAGGTTTTATTAATACGCTGGTTTTGAGGGAGACTAATTTTGCTAAAACCTCAAAGTTGTACGATAATTTTTTCAAACTACGCCGTATTTTTTCAAACTATTATACAACTTTGAGGTTTTATTAATACGCAGTATTAATATATGTTTTGTCCCTATCTAATGAGGATTTTGGTTTGGTCCCCATCTTTTATGTACTTTTTTCTTTCGTTTAATATATGTTTAGGGTGCTGCAATAAGAGACTCATCTTCATCCCATCTTCCACTTAAAAAAATAAAAATAATAAAGAAGTTTTTTAAAAAATAAAATAAAAAATCTAATAAAGAATTGACAAATTGAAGCCTAAACATTTCTAATAAAAAACGGGCAATGAATTTTTTAAGTCAATCCTGGGCCAACATGGCTCAGAACGATAAGATTGTTGATTTCGATGAAAACATTAGTCAACCATTTCAAACGGTAGTCTCAATAAAGATGAAGAAGAAGAAGCAACCGAAGGTGAGCAAAAGTTTTAAGGTGTGAGCTTCTAGTTGTTTCCCTCTCTAGTTTGATTTTTCTGCTTTCATTTTGTTTTGATTCTCTTTTGCTTTTCCAAAGGTTTTGGTTTTGTTCCCTTTTTTTATACTTTTTTCTTTAGTTTAATAGTATGTTTAGAGTAGTGTAATAGGAGATGGCTGTGCATCCCATCTTTATATTAAATTAAAATATATATAAAAAAATAGTGAAGAATTATTATTATTTATTTTTTAAATCTAATAAAAGAATTGACAAATTGAATCCCAAACATTGATGGATGATGGACCCAGAAGCTGACACGGACAACATGAGACGGTGACTCTTGTTGGTTTGTGCAAGACTTTCAATTCAATGTCATCCACCAACACAGACACCAAGAGTTTCATTTCAGTTTCACATTCACAATTCGATCTTCTTGTTATTCCTAAAGTGAGCCAATAACCCCTTCAGTTCAGTTCAACGAGGTGAATGCAACCAGGGTAATTTTTAACAAATGTTTCATTCTTTAACAATGATAAAGAACTTGGGATTATTTAGTGTTGATTAAATTGCTTGTGTTTGTGTAGATGTCGAGAATGGATGAGATTCTAAACCTTCCAGTGCAAGACCCTCCTTGTGCTGAGTTTTCTGCTGAAACTATAAAGTGGGTAAATTTGGAAGGTGGTCGCCAAGGTGGTGATGATATTGCTTTGATTCCTTTTGCCAGAGTTGATGATTTTGTAAAAGGGGAATCTTCCAATCCAGCTTGCCCTGCTAACTTTCGCATTGAATCAAGACGAAAGAGAGCTTCGGGGAGTGTTGCCAAACCAAGAGTTGATGGATATCTTGAATATACACTGTATGTTGTTATCCTATTTCTTAATTCTATATTGTTTGATACTTGGTACTTTTTGGTTTAGGTAATGTTTGGATAAACTACTTAATTAACCGCTTATAGCATAAACACTTATCATATAAGTGCTCATGTATAAATTATGCTCTTAGTTGTTTCCATTAGCTGTCATGGAGAGCTTATATAAATAAGCTGAAAACAACTTATGGACATGTTTTAAGTTATTTTCTTGAGCTCTTCCAAACAGCCTTGCAAGTGTTATATTATGTCAGGAGATAAGCTCAAATAAGACAAATTGAAACAGGCTCTTAGTCTTAGTACTTCAATGTTATGTTTCAATCTTCAATGTTGTGCCTTTTTTTTCTTGTTAGAATTTATGTGGATTAGATACTAAATTGTGATGAAACTTTGAGAGAGGATGATTTAAAAAATGTGAAGTTTATCTAAAGGGGTAATTTCATTCCATCTCTTTCACCAAGTTGTTTTGAAATATGAAAAGATTAATATATTTGACTATATGTAATTATAATTTGATATTTAGATACTGGTGTTCTTATGGTCCTGAAGATTACAGAGAGAGTGAATCGGGTGTAGTAGATGCCACAAGTGCCAAACCTGCTTCAGGGAAGGGTAGCAGGCCGGGGAGGCGACACATGATGAGAGGCTGCCTTTGCCACTTCACAGTTAAGAGACTATACACCCGACCCCACCTTGCCCTAATAATATATAACCAGAAGAGGCATGTAGATAAAGCAGGGGCACTGTGTCATGGAATATTTGATATAGATGCAGTAGGGACAAGAGCTATGTATGCTCCGCGAATTTCGGATGAGTTACGCCAGAAAGTGATGTCTATGCTATATGTTGGAATATCTTTGGATAATATATTACAGCACAATGCAGAGGTAACACAGAAGCAAGGTGGACCCTTAAACCGTGACGATTTTCTCACTCGAAATGATGTGCGCAACATGGAAAGGACTATTCATAATTCTTCACTTGAGCTACTGGGAAATGATGAGTGCAGTGTAAAGATATGGATTCAGCGTCATCAGAAGGATGTTTTCTATTTCCAAGATAACTCAGGCTCAGAATCTTTTATTCTGGCTATACAGACAGATTGGCAGCTGCAACAAATGCTTTGTTATGGAAGTAATAGTTTCATTTCTTTTCACTCAACCTTTGGCTTGAAGAAGCTTAAGGTATTATACATTAATCTTTTCAAACTAGAAAATATTTGTTTATTATTTAGTTGCGGCATTTGAAGTCCAGATTGACCAAAGCACTTGTATATCTAGAAGCTTCCTACATCATTAGCAATTAACCAGTTTTATCAACATAATTGTGAATAAAACAAATACAAGCCTCTTTATGTTTATGTTAAAAGGTTTATTATTTCAGCAGAATGTTGAAGAAGTGTAGAAGGTCTCATATTTTTTCTGTGTTGTCCCTGACAGTATCCGGTATGTTCTTTACTTGTTTTCGATTCATCGCAAAATGCAATTCCAGTTGCTTGGATCATCTCCTCATCTTTTGTTGGTAAATATATTCATAAATGGATTGTATTGCTATCTGAAAGATTACGAACCAAGGATCCCAGATGGAAGCCTAATGCTATTTTTCTGGATGATCCATCTTTTAACTATTCTATCATAAGGTAAAGAGATTATTCTGGTTATTTTTAAATTTTCATTGAACTTTTACTTTTTTTAGGAGAATCCCCCTAAATAGGATATGGAGTGAGATCTTGCTTATTGCAGAGAGGCATTCCAGTGTCGCATCCTACTATGTACCTGGCATGTTCGCCGTACTTGGATAAAAAAGCTTTTCAAGAAATGTTGCAACTTTGAGGTACGGCGGGAGATGTTTAGGCAATTGGGCTCAATTCTGTACTCTACAAGATGTGGACCAAATGCTACGGATGCAATTGAAGAGCTTATGCAAATTTTTGTTGACCAGTGTGACTTCATTGATTATTTAAAGAGTCATATTCTATCTATTATAGGTATTTTTTGACTGATGGTTAACTTTGCCTTCATTTGAACATTTTGATTCATGACTATTTATGTTATTTCGTTAATAATAGTATTACTGTGTTTCCACGTGCAGATGTTTGGATTAATGGCATGAAATCGCTTCCCGTGACAACTCCCGAGCCACATGCTGCAATGGAATCCTATCACCTGAAACTGAAATCCACTCTTTTAAAGGAGAGCCATGCTAACTTCTGGTCAAGAGTTGACTGGTTAATCCACACTTTAACTACTGAATTTCACTCACTATACTGGCTAGATCAATACAGTTTAGAGACCGGGTATTTTGAGAATTTGCGAGACAATTCTTTCTCCACTAATGCTTGGTATCATGCTCTTCATATTCCCGATGTTGATGTGGTACTCAATGAGCAAAATCTCCATCTTGCCAAAATATTATCTCAGACTGACAGAAACTTGGTGTATACAGTTTGGAATCCTGGTTCAGAATTTTCACTTTGTGATTGTTCCTGGTCTAGGCTGGGAAACATCTGTAAACATGTCATCAAGGTGGCAACTTTTTGTAGAAGTCGGCATGTTGCGAGACCGCTATTGTCTCCTCAAATATATAAACAGGCTTTGCTCACCCTTCTCAATAATCCTCCAGATGATCCTTAGTCCTTGATCACACCATTCTATACGTGGCCCGGTTGCAACAAGACATTAAAGCCTCGGAAGATTTATCGAATAGTGGATTACTACACCCGATAGCCCCTGATTTAAGTTCTCAAATAGCTGAAAATCCTCTGCTTTTTCAACACCTCCAGTGAGTTATAAAAGGAGAGTGACTTTGTTCCGGTTAAAATGCATTTTTATGCATACCGTTCCAGTTGAAGCTATATCCCTTGAGCATTTGATCTGCAAGAACTAAAAAGGATTTATGAAGGTTCCACGAGTACATAGTTCATAAAACCACAATGCCGAAGTGCTACTGTACTTTTTGATCTGATCTCGAATGGTGGCAGGTGATGACGAAGCATAGTGGAGGACAACAGTGAGTGCTCTCTGATGGAGGTGGTGTACCTGCAAGCACTCAAATGCTCAAATCTCTGAGAGAGTGAAGTGAGTGTGAGGTAGTGAGAATGGTGCATAACTTGATTTTGAGTGAAGGAGGTCTTTATATAGTGGGTTTATTCATGAGAAGTGCCGGAAAAGTCCAATGAGGAAGTTGAGCATTCATGTGAATGTTGCCGTGATAGGCAGATCGACATTTGATCAAGATCATAAGGTGGTGATCTTCAGAGGGATGTTACATGTGTGATCTGATCCTATAGTGTGTAAGTCGGTCCGGATGGGATCTGGCCCAGTTCAGAACACTTTTGCCTGTCATGTTGGGGCTGTTTTGGAGTGGGAGAACGTGTTGGTATTGGAATTCAATTCAGAATCTGTGTTCTATATGTATGTTTGTATGTCGATAGATGTATACTTTCTTTATACATTAATTCTTTTTAAGTAAACTAAAAGACTCTTGATCTTCCAAATACAATGCAGGTATAGTTTGACCTGCGGTTACTTTTGAGGCTATTCGAAGTTCATGGTGGCTCCTCTGTGGCATTTCTCGAGCTGTTGTCGTGTTGAGGTATATCTACCGCCATGCAATTAGTGCAATGCAAGCAAAAATTTCTTAAATGATGAAATCTGATACAACAAATCCATCTCAATGAATTGATTTATATTCTCTATATGTTTCCTTGCCGTTGTTCCTTTCAATTAATTTAGATGATCATGATCTTCTGATTGCAGTGATAGGGAGTTTGATGCATTGTTTTTATATCAGCATGCCTAAGAAGGTAATTACAAGAATTAGAGGTATTGTTCATATCTTGTGATGGGGCTTTGTAGATACTCTATGGTCAGATGCATTTCCCTCCTAGCTTGACGTTGCTTTGAAATCTATGTAGTTGTCTATCATTCATGAAAATTTCGGCTTTTGTGTTGAGAATGGTGCACAATTATATGGTGGTTGCCCATGGTGCACCTGCATCGAGCCATTGAACTCAGTTGAATAGACATTTTCAAATCGATGTAAGATGATATTCTGGTGCGGAATCATTATTTTCGGATGCTACATCATAAACAAGGTGCAAATGAATGTTACTAATGAAGACGTGTTTGTATCAATGTGTGGCAATCCACCCTCCTCAAGTTCAACACGGTTATCAAGAACAGCTATTACTCTATCTTGTAAAGAAAAATAGGGCTATTACTTGATACAGACTTGCACGACTGAATAAACAACTTGTATACCTTATTTAGATAGATTGAAAGTTCCAATCAATGACGCAGTTTCTAGGGACACATTACCGTGCTACTTGATCCTACAATCTCTGTGTGTGTGTGTGTGTGTGTGTGTGTGCAGATATCATATTTTAATTGGTTGCGGGTAAGTTACCTTCAATTATTCTCTCCTGATATGATTAAATATATGTCAGCAATGAATGAATAAATCAATAAGCTATAGTTTGAAATTGATATATACGTATACTTTCCGTAATGATATCTTGTACAGGTTAAGGGACAGGGTCTTCTGATGTGACAAATTGCTTGATCCAATTGGTAGCATGCAAATTGATGTTAAAACTAACTTGACTTGCTTTTCTAAATGTTGTTATTCAATGCTAGTATCCACTAATATATTCAATGAATATTGCAATAATTGATGCTTGTTTTCCGATTTTTAAAAAGCCATCATTGTCGTAAAACGCATGATTGAGAATACGAGAAACGGAAACTTTCCACTTGGCGTATAGTCTACAGTATATAAGAGCATTTTCGAAGTAAAGTAAAGCAACAATTTTGATTACTCAAACACCGATTAAATTTATCTTCGATTCTATTAAGCTAACCATACTAATAAGAAGAAAAAAAAATATACAACGACTAAGTGCCTGTGTTTCGTTGCCACGTACTTTCCTTTCTCACATGGTGAAATTCCATGCTTTCATAGAGATAAGCTTGAAACGTTTTGCTAGCACTAGTGTCTTAAAATATTGCTTAACATTTTTGAAATAGAGAATTATTCATCGAAAAATGTAAGTATCTATTTCCTCCATGTGATAAAAAGGGGGTGGGGTGGGGGGGAGCGTAACACAATTGATTTAAGCAACACTTAAAAGAAAAGAAGTTAGTTAATTAGATGGTGCAATTTCGCTCTATAAATAAGATATACAATTCATAATCTTTTATCAATCGATATGATTCCTTAGTCATGGGTATTATTATGCTCTTTCTTTTTTTACCAGAATGATCTATAACCCATCATCTCATTGTCAGCATGTTGATGTTTAACAGCTGAAAAGTGTTCTTGATTTTTCATATTTAGCCTTTTCCATTCTGCCACCAATCGGGAATCAAAGGTCGGAACGAAGCAACAAATTTCACCAATTTGGATGAATCTTCCATTGATTGAAGACTTGATTGTCTCGATCAAAATTATTTATGCTATGTGATTTGATTCTTGATTGAAACTATGAAAAAATGAATCCATAAATGGTTTGTTCTATGTTGCATAATCTAAATGTGGAATGATGATATTTGTAACTTTTGAAGCAAGCATTTTTCTATGAAAAAACAAGATAATAAAAACACAATATGAATAGAGACTGTTATCTACAAAATTATGTTAAAATAGTTGTATAAATATTATTTCCCATCTCTCGGATATAAACACAATTTTCCACCAAAGATCTAGTCAACGAGTTAAACTCATACTACATTATTGCAAATTGAGTTTAGATTTTCAACCTACCACATTTTAAATGTCCTAAACGCCTTAAAGATCATATCTCAATAAAAAAAAAACAATTTCTATAAAAAATTTACTTATTTATTTTATACTTCTTAACAAGTAACATCAAACACTTCATTAAAAAAATGTAATATCAAACACTCATTAACATTTTCTAATATAAAAAAAAAATGTTAAAAAGACAGAGAAAGGAATTGTCCACTTAAAAATATCTAGATGGTTTGTTTGTTTATGTTTTGTGCGAAAGACAAACCGACCATGTCGGAGTGAGAGATGAAAAGTATGGCGCATTAGATTGACACTGACACGCAAGCATTTACTGCAACGTGCCTGTTTTGAAACAGTACTGTGAGAGAGAGGGGTAGTTTTTGAAGGACGCAATTAATTCAGATAATTTGTTATGAAAGTGGTGGGGGCTATAAATTCAACTGCTGTTCCTATTCTCATTCCTCTTTGATCTGCTGGGTCAGGGGAGCTCTAATCGGAGCTCCGAACACAAGACCCGCCATTCTCTCATATCCTCCAACTCTAAGGTTCGTTGTTCCTTAATTTTTTCCATACTTGTTATTTGTGTTTGAATCATCATGATTGTCATCTCTTTTCATTTTCTGAGTAATATACATACACCCTTGTAAACTACCATTGATTTTTTTTTTGACAAATAAACTACCATTGATCTTAACTCTTAAATAATGTCAGACATGGACCACTTATTAGTTTAAGAAACCTGAGATAGATTTATTTTAGTTACAACCATGTTCATGGTTTTAGAACCAAATATGTCACCGACTCATTGCCTATAACCCATGTGCCACATCAATTAGCGATTATTTTTTAATATACCAGTTCAAGCCTATTTTAGAAGTCCATATTTAGTAAAAAAAGATTAGGCTAGGGTGCCAAAAAAAAATTTTAAAAAAAGTTTTTTAGCCTTACTTAATTACTTAAACAAATATAAGTGATTTTTTTTATTGCTATTATTATCTTACTTGTTCTTTAATTTGTATTAAATCATAAATTTTCTATGTATTAATAAGAATGTAAACATGCTACATGCATTTTTTTTTTTAATGTATTTAAAGGTATTATAGCATGACATATAAATTCAAATTCCTTAGAAGATCGTATTAAATATCAAATTACAAAAAAAAAAAGAGCTTACTCACATTGGTCTGTTATTATGTTAGTCTATTTAAAGATATGCAATATTGCTTATTTAAAAACGTTAGTATGTATGGAGTTTTAAGTAAGCTGAAATATCATACTAGGTTTTAACTTGTCAAAAAGAAAATCATACTAGTTTTTAAAAAATACACCTAAAGAAAAAGCATTTGATACGTAACCGTCCAGGTTCAGACCTTGAATTTTTGGAACAGGTCGGATCTAATTACACAAAGCTTAGCTCGACATAGTTTATTCCCAAACTCTATTTATTCATTTTTGGCTCCGGGTGTACTTAAGCAATCATTCATTGTTATTGCTAAATCGTGTCCAGGATTGTTTCTAAATATGTTTATACATGCAGGTCACTAGGTTTACTTCCTGTTTCTAGATAGCTTGCACTCTTATCAGAAAATAGTGAGCATCATGGGAGAAGTGGCAGTAATGCACTCCGAGCCTCTTCAATTTGAGTGCAATGACAGGAAGCTTATCACGGAGAAAGATGTGCATAATCTGCCCTCAAATGAAGAGCACATGCATGGCGAAAAGTCTAGCCAATCACCAAACCACAAAAAGATCAATGACTTGCGAGAGAGAGGATATATGGAGTATGGGTATAGTTCATATTCCCATACTAATTGCTTTTCAAACTTTTGCATCCCTTTGCCATCGTAAAAAATGAATGATTTTTTTTCTGCAGATGTCAACATTACCGGAGAAGGTGTCGTATTAGGGCCCCTTGTTGCAATGAGATATTTGATTGTCGCCATTGTCACAATGAGGCAAAAGTGAGTAAATTTCACAATCTGGTATTTCGTGATGGTTTATTTTCTGTTCAGATATTTCATGTATGGTGGCTGTCTTATTGCTTGCCATAAATGACAATGTTCAATCAAATTTCATAGAAAATATTACTTATGACTTAGAATGAAATTGTGTCATTATCTTTAATTCTTGTACTGCAGCGTCACTTTTATTTTGGTGGAACTTACTCTTTTTACCTTCTACAGAACAGCATCAACATCGATCAGAAGCATAGACACGACATTCCCCGCCATCAAGTCAAACAGGTATGTTCGTCTATTTTACCACCCCATTGAAGATCTGCAATTTTGTGATTGCTTTTGCTGTTGTTATTTTTTTGATGAGACAATGCTAATGAATGCTCTAATTTTGCAGGTGATATGTTCACTCTGTGAGACTGAACAAGAGGTTAGTTTATATTTTCTTTACTATTTCTTGGTATAATTTCATCGTTTATTGTGTTATGAAACTACTTATGAAGGGTCTAGCAAAATTTTTTAAGACCTCCAAACAGTTACTAATTTTGAGAAGTTACTTCTAAGATATCGACTGGTGCATTATTTGTCAAGTCATCCATTTCATTATATCATTTAGAACCGGCTTTGAAAACTTCACTTTTTTCTTGCGTTGATATCTTCTGCTTCCAGGTTCAGCAGAACTGTATCAATTGCGGTGTGTGCATGGGCAAGTATTTTTGCGGGACATGTAAGCTCTTT
>Ga0099826_10001805_pt1 | contig 13279 bp, 12 predicted proteins | sample Mtrugardesep15_FD_76830 | JGI IMG/M metagenome (GOLD analysis project Ga0099826, IMG submission 76830) | Root nodule microbial communities of legume samples collected from California, USA - M. trunc garden sep15 | ecosystem: Host-associated > Plants > Roots > Nodule | place: USA: California... | reverse complement strand
TAGATAAACCGCCGCTCATACCAATCAAAGAATGAACCCGGACCTGAACCGCTTGCAAATAAACTTTGTTCGAGGAAAAGTGACTGTTGTTTCTAGCCCACCAAATCGAATGAATCAAATGAACAACAACTGCTAAGTAAATATCCTTTAATTGAGAAGAACATGAAATAGGTAAGCTATGAAGCAATGCATAAATAGAAGAAACATCAAACACTAGCTGCAAGCTATTTCCGAGCCAAGTCCAAAGAGAAGCCGCAACAGTGCAATGGAAGAACAAGTGGTCTGAAGTTTCAACTGATTGCAAACACAAGGAACACATCGACACAATTGCACACCCACGAGAAACGAGATTATCATCTATAGACATTCTACCATGGGCAAACCTCCAAAAAATAAAAGAATGAGATAAAGGAATACAAGGTTTCTGAATCAAAGATGCCCAAGGAATTGTTGTATTTTGCGGCCTTAGAAAGGAGAAGGCCAACTTTGCCGATAGCATACCATCCGTAGCAAAGGGCCATGTGAGCACATCCGGGAGAACATCTTTTGGCAGCACAATAGAATCCAAACGCAAGGCATCAACGGAAACCGAACTCACCTCAATAGGGACACTCAAGGCCCCATTAGAAATAACATCCGAAACTAAACCAATAAAATTAATATGCACCAAAGGATCAATTTGCAAAATATCTACCAAAGGCTCACCAAGCCCACCCTCCTCCCAAGGGCGACACAACACACTCCAAGAAACCGTACACAACTTCCTCGTGTTAACATCCCCACTCCAAATAAAATTTTTAAGCCACTTATCCAAATCAATCAGAAGACTCGTCGGCCACATATAAACATGAAAGGAGTAAACCAACATACCATGGATAATGGACTTAACCAACTGAACACGTCCCATAATAGAAAGCAACCAACCTTTCCAAGTTGCAAGCTTCATTTTAATTATATCGGAAATTGCTAGAAAATATACAGCCTTCGGTTTACCTTTGAACACCGGGCAGCCAAGATAATTAAAAGGAATTGTACCAGCCCCAAAGCCGAACATATTCCCAAGCTGCTGCTCACGGGCCACAGACATAGCGCCAGTGTAGAAACGGCTCTTACTGTCGTTAATAAGCTGACCAGACACATCTGAATATTGCTTGAAAATTGATAACAGACAACGAATGTTGCTCTTGAGACCTGTACAAAAAATCATCACATCATCTGCGTAAAGAGTATGAGTAGGTAAAGTAACCCCTCGACAATATGCCATGGGAACAATATTTCCCGTGTCCCTAGCCAAAGACAGAGCCCTACTAAGAACCTCTTCTGCAAGTTAATGAATCAAATATAAAAATATTTAATTAGAATGTGTGTAATAAATTTAATTTTTAATTTTTTTAATAAATTAAATGCACAAAATTTTCGAGAATATTTTTTATTTTGGTTTCTTAACATGTGTCGTAAGGGCACAAATTAACACTACCCATAATTTAAATGTGTTAAGAAAATTATCGAAGTATTTCAACTATTTATAAAATTTTCTTCAATCTATTTTAAAAAGTTTCATACTTCTTACTGGTCAAATTTTCCGTTGTGTAAGTTACTCAACATTTTTCCTAATTTAAATGTCGGGTTTTCCGCTGTGTAAGTTATTCCGTTGTTAATTCAAATGTCATTTTCTTAGATATTTTTTAGTTAGGTCTTTGAACCTTCAATTATTTATAAATAAAATTATTTTTAAAAGACATGGTTCCATAATATTCATAAATTATATAATTGATGTGAATCATAATGTTGAATAAATAAAACAATTAATTAAATATACGTTCTTATTATACAAGAATTTATTAACAAAAAAATAGATCCTACAATATGTCACTCCAATGATGCATTATCTAACAAATATATTTTCCATGGTTCAAAAAAATAAATTTCCCTATACTATCATGAAAGGTTAAAAAAGTATTTTAAAGTTAGTTAAAAATTAATTAATTTTAATGATTAACAAGTTGTTTATGTAAACACTTTACTAGATGTGCTAAAAAGACAAACACAATGCAATTATACACTTGAAAGATATATAATAATGATTATAATTTGCGAAGGGGTTTTACAACTTCTAAAGTTTAAAAAACTATTTAATTAATTTAGGGAGAGCATTAATTTTATACATTATAAAAAGATCAAATCATATTGTATGTTTTTCATGTAAAAAAGAAGAAAATATGTCTCAAATTCTTACGTTTGTCTATGTTATGATTCTATTTCTCTCCATATTTCTTGTTGCAGCGGAAGTTGATTGGAGTAAGTATTTTTTTTCATTCTTTTCATGTGTTCCTTCGTTCATTCGTCTTTCGTACACAATCTTTTGTCATGTTTTATTAACAATATCTTATTATTTTTTTTCATTACAGTATATTATTTATGTGACACTGACGCCGATTGTCCTGAACATTGGTCCAAGTTTTTTATTTACAAGTGCGTTAATCACGTATGTGATAGTATTTCAAAGCTGTCGACAGACTCAAAAGAGTACGAAAACTCCCAGTAGAGGAGAATTATTTATTGTGATAGCAAATAAATGTGGTATATTAAACCTTATGATAGAATAGTCAATGAAATTTGATTCAGGTTTTGTGTTGGTACCCAATAAGTTCACATTATTAAAAAAGTCAATTAATCGTATATTTTGTTGTGCTAACTACAATTAATCACATTGGTGTAATACTCTATTACTAAACTTAGTATTCGTTGTCCTAGGTTCGAATCTAGCCTTGGGCACGCAGCAGCGTTAAAACTCTTAGGAGAGTCTGCCGCTTATTTGAGTCCCACAATGCTCGAGAGATTAGTCTCCGCAGTTGCACGTGGAGGATACCCGGTTTACATCCAAAAACTTAGTATTTGTTGTCCTATATTCTGTTGTGTGTGTAATCAATATCGTCATTATTTGCCGCCACGAGCATAGAATTGCCGTCGTTTTCAATAATGTAGGAACTCCGGCTGGCAAATTCAAAAAGAATTAATCTGAACTGGTTTTGATTGAGTGTTTTCGAAATTGGAAATTTAAAAAAATTCTAGAAATTTTACAATAGTGCAGTTTTCTATTAATACTGTTAATAATGTTCTATCAATTAGAATTATGTCAATTCACTACAAATTATGACGTGGTAATGGGAAGGATATGGATATGGGTTAAGAGGAAGAAGAAGGAAGAACAAGCAAGGTTTGTAAGAACGCGCAACTCTGAATGATAATGGAACATGTGAATGTCGCATGACTAACTTAACTTATGTTTTAATCTCAGCCTCACATTTTAATATAATGGCTGCAATTGATTCTTACGTTCTCATATATAAAACTAAGTGTGATCTTATAGTTATAGTAATGAGAGACAAATGAAAATCAAGTTTAAAGGATTAAACCGAGATCACACCTAATTTCTACACTACCAATTTATCAACTTCAAATACACACAATTTATCAACTTCAAATACACAATTAATTAAAATTAAAGAGGATATAGAAGAGAGAAGACACCAAGATTTATAGTGGTTCACTCTTTCGTCCTCGCTTCGATCTACCTCCACTCTTTTTGATGGAAAACTTCTCCACCAAGGACTTCCAATATAATATTGAATGTTTGATTACAATGTGATTACAAGAATTCCTTGAAACTGTCCTAGTTCTTCCATTCCTATGCAATCATTCCCCCAATCTTCAAATACCCTTTGAAACTTTTGCTTCTTGATGTCTTCGAATCTTCAATCACCCGTGCAACCTTTGAAGTTCTTCACTCGAACTCTTCAATGCTCCATCCGACAATTAGATCCCCTTGAACACAAGAACTTTAAAAAGAACCCCCAAGACCTTTGGAGGCGGAAGGAGGTTATTCATATCACTTTAGAACCTTGATTTACCCAATCAATTTCCTTGAATGAACCAACTTACAATCCCTATAGCACTCAGGCGATCTTACGACTCAAATAACAAAGTGATTCTAAGAAAAAGTGTTTAATCTTAAAAAATGTATGAACAACGAGGTTTAGAGACTCTAGAGAGAATAAATGCAACTGATTCATTGAGTTGGATGTTATGAGGAAGTGATTATATATAGAAAAGGGTGCCAAGGCAAAAATTTCGGCCAAAAACAACATGTTGAATCGATTCAATAAATATGTGAATCGATTCAGGAAGCTAAAATACAAGTCTGAAGGCTATGAAGATGATGTGAAGATTGAAATGCATCAGACCAAAAATGAATTAATTCAAGAGACCCGGGATGAAGATTGAAACAGTTCAAACTAATTTGAATCAATTCAGTCACAAGTCAAAGAGTTTCAGTCATGATAATATTAAAAAATTCATGAAACGATTCACCCAAGTTAGAGACTTTTAGTGATACAATTCAGGTTTGTGTGAATTGATTCAATGGATTGAAAAAAGGGTTTTTCATGCAAAAATGGTATGCAAGACACAAGGAACACATGAGACATAATGAGACATGGATTGATGAGTGCTTTAACAAGATTTTATTTTAATATTGCTAAGAATAAAACAACCAACATATAAAACAACATCATAGAACTATAAACTACTATACCTAACAACAACAAAACAAGAACTTAAAGCAATGCAAGCTTCAGGACATCATTCCCCTAGTAAGAAAAAATCTGTTGGCAAGAAAATTCCATCAAATGTCCCTTTTGCTCCCATAGATAATGCATCTTTCCACTCGAAAGAAAGTGTTCAGAAATGGAAATATAACGAAGGCTTGATTTGGAGAGAGAGAGAGAGAGAGAGAGAGAGAGAGAGAGAGAGTTGTGTAAGGAAGCTCTAGATTGCAAGTAGATAATAGAGTTGGTCCAAGCTGCTGGTATGAGGAAAATTGTGTGTGATCCGAGCCCTTGCTATGAAAAATTGGTGAAAGAATTCATGTTAAATATTTCTGTTGATTGCAAAGATAAAACCAGTAAAGAGTTTAGGAAAGTTTATGTGAGAGGAAGGTGTGTGGATTTTCCCCTGCTGCGATTAACAGGTACTTAGGAAAGAGTGAGGTTCCTGAAGCCGAGGTTGAAGCGTTTGACAATATGATTTGCAAGGAGATTACTGGAGGACAGGTTAGCAGTGGCCTAGGAAAAGAAAACTGTATTGTGGAAAACTGTGTCAAATATCCTATTTTGAATAGGATTGGTGCTGCCAACTAGGCTCCTACTAGTCACACTTCAAACATTGCTACTGGTTTGGTGCCGCGTCATTTTCGGAGATCAAGGCTATTTGATTAGCTTTTGACTCACTATTTATTTCACGACTTTCAGAAGAAAAAAAGTTTTAGAAATTAGATGGGGTCCGAGGGTTGGTTACATAAGGGGAAGGTGTTAGCACCCCTTATGTTTGTAGTACTCTATGAGAACCTTTAAACTTTATTTGATTTTTCGTGCTATAAATTTACTTAATTTTGAAGGAAAGAAGAATGGTGAATAAGGAGAAGAATGAAGCCTATTTATCTACATTTTTTATTGATTCGGAAGGACTAGGTCCTTTGCCTACGTACCCGTGAGGGATCAGAACCTCGTAGTTCGGGGTAAAAATTACCGTTTGATTGGTTTGGTGTTTTTTATTAGTTTTGAAAAAAGGTTTTAAAATGAAAAGCCAAAGTGGCAAAAGCAAAAATTTGTTTGTATTTTTTATATTGAAAGAAAATGACTCGAATATAATTAAATGGATTTGAAATTTGATTAAGAAAGAAATAGAAAAATAGGGTCACTTGGTTTTTGAACCAAGGTTTATTTGAGAAAAATGTTTTATTTATTTATTTATTTTGGATTATGTGAATGTTTTTGTTGTTTTTAGAATAATGAAATAAAATTAAACTAACAGAGCAGAAAAGTAAAGCGTAGGTAACTCATGGTGGCGTTGGACCACCACGAGGACCTTTAACCTAAACTACGAAGCATAAAAAGTAAAACATACACCCACACACGCACACATGCACCTAAAACTATTACATAAAAGCCTATTATACAATCTAAGGTCTACAAAAAAAAAATACATCAAAGCCTAAATTTACATTCTAAGATCTGCGAAAAATAAATAAATAATATATATTAAGCCTAATATACAAACTAAATTATGTGCAGTAAAAATAAATATATGAACAAAATGCAGAATAATAAATCTATACCTAAAATATGTATGAGAAAATAAATAAATAAAATAAGATGCTAAACGATAAAATGAAATGCATGCGGAAAAGAAATAATTACAACCAGGGGGTGCAGCACTTATAAAGGGGGTGCAGAAATTAAAAAGAACTGAAATTGGGCTTTGAACAGTGCAGGGGCGCGTCAGCAGTGGGGTCTAAATGGAGTTAATCAGAGTCACTTGATCAGAATCATGTAGTTTTGATTGTATCAGAAAATAAGGGTTCAATGGCCTATGGATCGAAATCCAACACATGGGATGCGAGGGTTCATGGTAAGCCATGCACCCACGCGCACTAGATTAGGCGAGCCTATATAAAGGCTATAGGACCCTTTTACATTCATTTTTCAGATTACACTCTCTCTCTCTTCACTCCTTATACGAAAATTGCTTTCTCCTTTCTCATCTATCCTGTTCTTCTTTCCTAACAACTTTCCGGCGAGCCTCATGAAGGCCGTCGTACTCTTCAGTTTTTGACGAGGGTTCCAGCGGTGGCTAGCCGGCCGTCGCGGCGGTGCCACCACGTCGGAACCCTAATTTTTTTTATATTTTTTTTGCTTTTTGTATTCTACTTCCCTTCCTCTGTCCGATTTCAACCCCCAAAACCCCAAAACAATAACCTATATCCCTAGATCTACGAATTAATTAAAAAAAACAGAGATACTACCTTATTCCTTCGTTGCCGGCTTCGTGTGATTCGTGTTTGTGATGCGACCGTGTGGTTGTTCTTCGCAGGTTGTGTTCTTGATGCGGCTAGGATTTGGTTGAATTTGTCCCCTTGTGGTGTGTGTTGATGCGTCTTTTGCAGGTTATGGATTCGTGAATCGTCGGGATTTGGTTGAATTTTCGGCCCCTTTCTTATTGTGTGTGCAGGTTCTATTTATAGTGATTGGATCAGGGTTTAGGGTTTGTTGAAGGAGGTAGAAAAACCAGTGACTTGGGATTGGGATGAAGCAAAAACGCGTACTGTGTGTTTCTGAAAATGGATTGAGGCGTGTTGTTGTGACAACCTGTTTCTTGGATTTGGATTATTGGATATTATCGTTGGACAAAATAAAATAAAATAATAAACAAAAAAACGATAAAGACTAAAAGAAATTATTAAAAAAGAAAATGAAAAGACATAAAGACTGATTAAAATAATAAAAGGTTTAAAATCAAAATTAATTGAAAAATAGAAGATGGAAATAAAGACTAAAGAAAAATAAATGAAAATAGAGAGAAGAGGGCCCGACTCAGGACAAAAAATATGAGGTATTTCAAAATATCTCTCTGCCAAATTTTTTACTGAAAAGTCAAAGACTTAATCAAGGTCAGGTGACACGTGTCAGTGGGATCTTAGGTAAAAAATTGGGGTATGACAGATGCCCCTATTTAAGTTTGTTTGCCTGGAGATTCGAAGATGAAATCTTTGATTTGACGGGTCGAAGAGACTTAAATACAAAGTACACCTATTTTTGACCTTAAGCTACTGTGAATGTATGCAATGCAAACATGAATGCAAGACGACATATACGATTTGACTGAGAAATAACAATGGGATACCCAAATTCGTTGAAAAAGAGGGATCCGACACCACTAGGGAGAATGTAGTTTCACTGGGGAAAATGATTGTCTGTTGTCGCATTGGTTTGGAACGAAAGCTTGATGAAGACAAAACTTTTTAGTGACACGCTGGGATGATGCTTATGAGAAAACTGTAGGGTAATGGCGAAATTGTTCGTTTGTTTGAATTTTCCTCTTGAAACATGGTAAAAGTAAAAAAGGAAGATGTAAAATGTTCGTTTGTTGGAACTTGCTATTTGAACATGGTAATGGTAAAAGAAAAATGTTTGTTTGTTAGAACTTGCTGCTTGACATATGGTAAATACGAGGTGTTCATTTGTTAGAGCTTGCTAAATGAGAGATGTTCATTTGTTAGAACTTATTGAATGTGAATGTTCATTTGTTAGAACTTGCTGCTTGAGATGTTCGTTTGTTAGAACTTGCTGCTTGAGATGTTTGTTTGTTAGAACTAGCTGAATGCGAGATGTTCATTTGTTAGAACTCGCGAGATGTTCATTTGTTAGAACTTGCTGCTTGAGATATTCATTTGTGAGAACTTGCTGCTTGAGATGTTCATTTGTTAGAACTTGCTGAATGCGAGATGTTCATTTGTTATAACTTGCGAGATGTTCATTTGTTAGAATTTGCTGGATGGGAGAGGTTCAATTGTTAGAACTTGTCATTTGACATATGATATAAAGTAGATACAAGTTGTTTGTTGGTTGGAACTGGTAACTCGACATTTGATACAAATCGTTCGTTGGTTGGAACTGGTAACTTGTCTTTTGATATAGATACAAGTCGTTCGTCGGTTGGAACTGATAACTAGACATTTGATACATGTCGTTCGTTGGTTGGAACTGGTAACTTTTCTATTGATATCGATACAAGTCGTTCGTTGGTTGGAACTGGCAACTTGACATTTAATTCATGACATCTCTGGACCAGACACCCTGGGGATGACACTTTTGATAAGCATAGGGATTATAATGTTGTTCGTTTGTTAGAACTTGCCACTTGAAATGATTGCTTAGTGAAATCTCTCGACCAGACACACTTGAGATGACACTTTTGAAAGGGTTCAAGTTGTTCGTTTGTTGGAACTTGCCACTTGAAATGATCGAGGACCGAACTGAAGGGATACGGCCGAAACAGACTTTAGGCGATTGATGCAACCATGTGTGAATTGATGTTGTATATGCATGTGCATTGTGTACGCATGAATGTGTGAATACATGAAAGTATCAACGTATGGATGCATGAATGCATGAATGTGACTTGAACGATCATATAAATTGTATGTGACAGGTGACTCGATGGAACGAGACAAAACAAGTAGGATGGAGAGGGGAGTGGTTTCGCAGTACAACACTCGGCAATCTTCATTGGAGATGACATCCTTAAGGGCTTGGTCGAGCCATTTGATATGGTAGCTCAGTACAAAGTAGCAACTGGTAATTTCTAAGGATAAAGTCCAATGTTGACCTAGAAATCTAGAAGAAGTCGCCATTTGTGAATCGGCGCAGTGTATTCTTCCATTAGCGTGTTTCAGCAGCCATTGCTTTTTCTTTTATTTTTGAATCCCTAACTTTTTCCTGGACCGCCCTTTCGGGTTTTCAATCCACCGGGAATATATTCCTTTTTTATGTCCCTAATTTTTGCATGGACCGCCCTTTTGGGTTTTCAGTCCACCGGGACTCTCTCTATTGCCTAACTCGCCCTTTCAGGTTTTCAACTTAGCGAGCTTTATTTTTCTGTATTTTTTATCTTCCTTCTTTTTGTAGAAATCTCCCTGCGGTGCTTAGCCATGCTTATCCTGCAGAGATTAACCATTCTCGGGACGGACGATCATGTACGCTTCTTCTACTCACGAGTTCAAAGAATGTACCCGTTGTCTATGCTTTTTGAGAGACCAAAAGGTTTTAAGAATTTTGCTTCTAAATATTACCATAAAAAATAGAAGAAATTTTGTGAATTGAACAAATGAGAATTGCAAATAAATGGGCATAGGCTCAAATATGTTTTATTGAGTGGTAGCTTGCCAATGGCATGACCCCATGGATCTTTACCAAGCTTGAAAAATGGTAAATAATATTGAAAGGGTACATTGAACTTGATAACCACTATGTTCTCTAACCACTTTGAGTTCTATTGTGCAGATGCTTTAGAATTGGAGGTTCTTTGACAGCCTTGGTAACCCAAGTGGATTGTGCTCGATCGGTTGCAGTTACTTTGTCTTTTTTTATCCTTAATTTTTGCATAGGCTGCCCTCTCGGGTTTTCAGCCTATCAGGACAATTTTCTGTTTAATGTCTCTAATTTTTGCCTGGACCGCCCTTTCGGGTTTTCAATCCACCGAGACGCTCTTTTTTGCCTAAGCCGCCCTTTCGGGTTTTCGACTTATCGAGCTGTTCTTTTTATTTTTTTAGACAAAGTATTTTTTGACTGCATCTTTGTTCACTGGTCATGGTAGTTCGTCACCATCCATAGTCATAAGGGCCATTGCACCGCCAGAAAAAGCTCTCTTGACGACGTACGGACCTTCATAGTTAGGCGTCCACTTGCCCCTGGAGTCATGCTGGAAAGGTTGGATCTTCTTGAGCACAAGGTCTTCTTCTCGAAATTCACGGGGATGAACTTTCTTCTCAAAAGCTTGCTTCATCTTCTTATGATATAGTTGACCATGACACAAGGCGGACATGCTCTTCTCTTCAATTAAGTTCAATTGATCAAACTTGCTCTAACACCATTCAACTTCTGATAATTCAGCCTCCATCAAGACCCTCATTAACGGAATATCAACTTCTACCGGGACAACTGCCTCCATGTCATATACCAAAGAGAAAGGGGTTGCCCCTGTTGATGTGTGTACGGAAGTACGATATTCGTGTAACGCAAATGGAAGCATCTCATGCCAATCTTTGTAAGTCACCACCATCTTCTGAACGATCTTCTTTATGTTCTTATTTGCAGCTTCGACAACACCATTCATCTGAGGTCTGTAAGGTGAGGAATTATGGTGCTCGATCTTGAAATAATTGCATAATTCCTTCATCATTTTGTTGTTCAGATTCGTCCCATTGTCTTCAATGTTCCTGCTGGGGAAACCGTAGCGGCAAATGATTTGATTTTTGATGAACTTGACCACTACCTGTTTGGTCACATTGGCGTAAGATACGACTTCAACCCACTTTGTAAAATAGTCAATGGCCACGAGGATGAAGCGGTGCCCATTTGAAGTTTTCGGTTCGATCTTTCCAATCATATAAATGCCCCACATAGAGAATGGCCATGGAGAGGAAAGCACATTAAGTGTATTCGGCTGCACATGAGTCTTATCAGCATAAATTTGACACTTATGGCACTTCTTAGCATGCTTGCAACAGTCAGCTTCCATTGTCATCCAATAATAACCTGCTCTCAACATTTTCCGAGCCATTGCATGCCCATTAGCATGAGTTCAAAATGAGCCTTCATGGATTTCATGCATCAGTAAATCTGCTTCTCGTTCATCCACGCATCTGAGTAAAACCATGTCACAGTTTCTTTTATCCAATATATCACCGTCCAAGAAGAAATTGCCAAACAATCTTCTCAATGTCTTCTTGTCTTTGTTGGAAGCTCTAGGTGGATACTCTTGATTTTGAAGGAAACACTTGATATCATCAGTCACTTCTTTGGCCGCGAATACATAAGCAGGTCTCTCAAGACATCTGATTCTGATCGAAGGCCCATCATTATGGCAGTTCACTTTGTACATAGAAGATAAGGTGGCTAGGGCATCCGTCATCTAGTTCTCCTCACGAGGGATGTAGTGAAGGTCAATCTTATTGAAGAAAGTCAACAAACGCCTCACATAGTCTCTATAAGGAATCAGGCCAGGGTGGCGAGTTTCCCATTCTCCCTTGATTTGGTTAATTACGAGAGCTGAGTCTCCATATATGTCAAGATTCTTGATTCTCAGGTCGATGGTGTAACGCCCTAGTCGTTATTTAATTATTTCTGATTTATTTAGAGTCTTCTATATGATTTTAAAATAATTATTGTTGATGATGTGGTGTGGTGTATTTTTATTAATGATTTATTTTTAGTATTTATTAGAATAATGTGAGAAATAGAATTATTTGGAGTTTTGGGGGTTATATTTAAATTAAAGGAATTAAGTGGGAGTTAATTATAATTAAGGGGGAGTTAAGTAAGGAGTTAGAGAAGTCAGAAAACAGTTTCACGTACAAGCAGTTTTTGGGAGAAAAACCAAGGGAAGAGCCAAGAAGGGAGATTCTGATTTTTGGGGAGTTTTGTTCATCAAATCAAGGTAAGGGTGAGACTATCTCTCAATAATAATGGTTATGTAATTCTGATTTTGGTTTAACATGGTTATAGTTGGAATTGGGAATTGGGGGTTAGGTTTTGGAGTATGATTCCTGGATTGAAAAAGTGTAGAGACCATTGTAATTGCATTAGAATGCATTCAGGCTGTAGACAGTAATTTATTACACTTCTGTAAATCGTTTTGGGAATTGAAATTGAGAAAATTGGGATTTTTGGAAAAAAAAACCTGCATTCTGCCCGTACAAGATCTTCATCGCTCGCCTCGGCGAGTAGCTTGTCTCGCCTCGCGAGTGAGCAATCTTCATAGCTCGCCTCGCGAGCAAAACCACTCGCCATAGCGAGTAAGTGAGTGAGAGATCATGATTTTCAAAGTTTTTTTATAAGACACGGGCTGTATAGTTTTAAGTGCCTAGATGTTTTTAGAGAGGATTGGGACAATTTTTAGATTAAAAAGATGATTAGGGAGCTTAAAAATGAAGTTTTAGTGAGAAAAATGTCAAAAAGGCCGAGAGCACCCAGTTTTACTCGCCTACGACTCGCCCTTAACTCGCCCGAGGCGAGTAACCCATTCTTTGAGTTCGCCATGGCGAGTAGATGTACTCGCGAGGCGAGTTTCCCAGAACCTGAAGCCGTTTCTTCGTATTTGAATATTGTTGATTGAATTCTTGTGAGGATAATGATTATGATTAATTGTGTTATTTTACTAGAGCTGTTGAATAAAGGATTCCATTTGTTGATGGTTGTTTATGTGTATTTATATATAAATAAGTTATACATGTTGAATTTCTTCTCAAAGGTTGAAGTATCATTGGTTGGATTGTTGGGAGTGTAAGTCATATTTATATATATGCATTGTTGAGTAGTAGTTGTCATCGTTCATGTAATTGTGTTGTAGTTGAGTTGTATGTTGATATACACAAGTGGAGTTCATTGCATAATCATAAATTTGAGAGGGCTCATGCCCTGGAATGCCTCGTCGTTCAATTGGTGAGGGCTTATGCCCTGTGCATGCTAGTTCATTCAATTGGTGAGGGCTCATGCCCTGTGAATGCTTTAACCATTCAAATTGGATAGGGCTTATGCCCTGGAATGCCTTGTCATTCAAACGCGTTAAATGGTACCACATGCATGTGCATTGTCGCATTTGTTGTTGAGTCATATCAGTGTTGTCATGTCATTGCATGAGTCGTTGTTGTCGGTTGAGTAGT
>Ga0099826_10001804_pt1 | contig 13282 bp, 9 predicted proteins | sample Mtrugardesep15_FD_76830 | JGI IMG/M metagenome (GOLD analysis project Ga0099826, IMG submission 76830) | Root nodule microbial communities of legume samples collected from California, USA - M. trunc garden sep15 | ecosystem: Host-associated > Plants > Roots > Nodule | place: USA: California... | reverse complement strand
TTTTTTTTTTTTTTTTTTTTATAGTTTTAATAGCATTACTTTGATCATGGGTTTGTAAATAATACCTATAGCAATAGTATATTTGTAAACCACAGAAATTCTGATTCTCACATTATATGTTATACGGCAGTTGGTTGTCATCTTTGTTTTTTTATTCAATGTTGATTATCATAAAACATTGCAATAGCACAACACATATTCAATATTAAATACACATCAGATGAGTCATTGCACAAGTCGGTACCAAATCAATGAAAAAGTTGAGATAAAAGCCAATGTATGCAACTAAGAACTGATAATAAAAAATCATATTATCCAATCAAAGCCGAAAATAAATTTTCAAAGCTGAAATCAAAATAGATTTAAGTCACAATACTAAATGAAACTCATGTTTGATGTTTCATGCTTGCCAAAAGGACCGGACAAGGAAACATTTTCAAGAAAAATGAAAAATACACTTCTCAAAAGAATGTTAATATATCTGTCTAGAAATACACTTTTGAAAATTTAAGTTGTTCGAAAATACACATTCAAAAATGAAAAACGATGTATTGACAACCATTTTAGAATAATTAACGGACAACCTTTTATGCAAACTATTTAACTTTTTTAATCATTAAACGATGTATTGGGAACCATTTTAGAATAGTTAATATCTACATTGCATTGTATTTAGTTATAAAAAATATATGAAGATTTTAGGAGTGGTTGAAAAACAGCGCCAATAAATTAATAACCCTCAATATATCCAACAATTTCTTTTGACATAAGAACTTACAATGTACACATTTTGATTCTCCAGTTTAATCACATGATTGTTACCAGTTGCACTCATTTAAGAACGCTTTATATGTATATATCTTTAATTGTCAATCTAAAAGATCTCCACATTGTAAAGTATAAGCCCACGAAAGGCAATTGCTTTTGTCTATAGTTTTTCCTATTTAGAGAACACGAATAATAGTGTCTCATTATCACCTCTTGGACTATAATCCACATTACCACTTAACTTCCAACAATTATGGCTTTGGAAATACCTAGTCAACATCATAACTAACAAATTTAAAAGGCTTAGAATGCAAGTTTAGAAAGGAGAAACATTAATTAAGATGGTTCAACCGTAACCATCTCAGATATTTCATAATTGAGTGTGTCTAGCCTTGTTGGTAAGAACAAGGAAATATATGAAATAGTTGATTATTTTGGTACAATATGAGATAGTTGATTTAGTTAGCTCTAATCTAACTTTGGCATGACCTAATATCAAACTAACATAAAAGAACCAACAGAAAAATCTAACATTTCATTTCTCACATTAGTAATAGGACAATATACCAGAAAGAAAAAGTGATTGCTTTAACGTTACTACATTAACAAATTGTTTGTCTTGTGCTAGATCATGTCAATAACTAACTAATCTCTTTTTATCACTCTATATAAACCAATATTGTCCACAACTAGAAGCTAAAAAGCATTGAATCAATAGTCTTAATTTGCTTGCATGGCTATCAATATCATGGTTACATCATTCTTGAGTTTAATTCTCTTGTTTTCAGTAGTGTCAACAGGGAATTCACTTAGTTACAACTACTATGAAAAGACATGCCCTGATGTAGAGTTTATTGTTGCCAAGACAGTTAAAGCTGCCACTGCTTTGGACAAAACTGTCCCTGCAGCGCTTCTCCAAATGCACTTCCATGACTGCTTCATTCGGGTAATACTAAAAAAAAACGTATTCAAATTCCATCGTGTCAGTGAATCACGCGTTCGACCTAGTCATACGACAGATTAAGATCGGATAATTTGAGTTTCGACTTTGGTAAATTTGGTCCAAAATACAAAGTTGAAACTTAATCTGACAGTTTGTATTGACAGACGACAACTACATGATTGCTTGAACACTTCTCTATCATGCATTACACATTATTGTAGTATATCTGATTCTTTTTGCTTTTTAAATTTTTTAAGGGATGTGATGCATCAGTGCTGCTAAACTCGAAAGGAAGCAACAAAGCAGAAAAAGATGGACCACCAAATGTATCTTTGCATGCATTCTTTATCATTGATAATGCAAAGAAAGCATTAGAAGCTGTTTGCCCTGGTGTAGTTTCTTGTGCTGATATCTTAGCTTTTGCAGCAAGGGATGCTGTATTTCTGGTATAATATATAAACAAAGCTAAAAAAACTAAAAAAGTTAGGTTTAAATATGTCTTTATCCAGAAATTTACCATTTCTTACTTTTATTCTCAGTAAAAATATACCACCTTAGCTTTTGCTTGCTTTTAGTCCATACAAATACAACACCATTTGATCTTGGTCATCATTGTTTTCTTTTAATCCCTCCAAAACTTATTCATATTGGAATTGATCCCTATAATGTATAGAATATTTGGTTTTAGTCCCTCAAAATAAGGACTAAAATGATTATTACACGGATCAATTTCAATATGAACAAATTTTGTAGGACTAAAACAAAACACTAATTATCAAAAGCAAAAAGTGGTATATTTGCAAGGACTAAAAAACAATTAAATGGATTAAATAAAAAATTGGTATGTTTGGTAGGACTAAAAGAATATTTAAACCTCAAATTTATCATCACATAACTAAGGATCCTATATATACGACCATGGTTTATGATGATGTAATATTATTACAGTCTGGAGGTCCAGGTTGGGATGTTCCTAAAGGAAGAAAGGATGGAAGAATATCCAAGGCCAGTGAAACCATACAATTGCCATCACCATCTTTTAACATATCACAGCTACAGAAGAGCTTCTCTCAAAGAGGTCTGTCAATGGAAGACTTGGTAGCTTTGTCAGGTAAAAAAATTTCAATCCCAAAGCTTCACCATTTACTTTTTTATTTTTTTAGGGAAGCTTCACCATTTACTAAAAACAAATTTAATCTGCAACAAATTATAGACGAAAAAAAGGAAATATTCTCCGGTATGCTAAAAAATCTCACATTGCTTGAAAATCGCGGCTTCTGTAGTTTACTAACACTCACACTCCTCAATCCAATGAAACACCTTTTAAGTATTGATAACACCATGAAGGCTTACACACACAAGACCCAAGGTGGACAATACCTCAAAAAAGCGATGAAGTAGACTTAAGGTCGAAACCTTGGTGCTGTCTATGGGAATCGAGGGCCTAAGCCAGCACGCATGAGGGATGATAGACCCTTTCGGCTTGAATGGGGGCTATTGTTCCACTTACAAACAAGACTCAAAGCGGCCAATATATTGACTTAGTTGAAAAGCACCTTCGTAGGTTGAGGAATGAGGAGTGTGCGTGTTTATAAACCATCCTTAGCCTCCACTTCCAAGCAATGTGATGCATTTTAGTGCACCACATCTCTAATTTTGTCAAAATTTTGTTTTCTCTCTAAATTCGATTTTTAATTCAATTATTTCTAGTGGTCTTATTATAATCTATACATGAGTATGGTTTACAGTGATGTCTCTTTTTACCCTTATTTAGGAGGACATACCTTAGGATTCTCTCACTGCTCATCCTTCAGGAACAGAATCCATAACTTTGATGCTACACATGATGTGGACCCTTCATTAAATCCATCATTTGCATCAAAGCTAAAATCAATCTGTCCAATAATAAATCAAGTAAAGAATGCAGGCACCACCTTGGATGCTTCTTCAACTACATTTGATAATACATATTACAAGTTGATCCTCCAAAGGAAGGGCATATTTTCTTCTGATCAAGTTCTTATTGATACTCCAAATACCAAAGATCTTGTTTCTAAGTTTGCTACCTCACAAGATGCATTTTATAAGGCTTTTGTGAAGTCAATGGTCAAAATGAGTAGCATCAATGGTGGTCAAGAGATTAGGAAGGATTGCAGGGTGATTAATTAGGGAGCTTCTCTTAGTTTAATTCTAGTTGAACTGTGATATTCTGTTTAGTTTCTACTTTTTCTATTTGGCAAGTTCAATAAGCAAGATAGTTTGTATTGTTTGACTTATTTTCCTTTACAATGAGTTTATCTCAATAGTTTGTGGAGCAAGTTTCTTTAGAAGCTATTTCAAATAACTTTTGTTTATACGAAACACATAGAATAACAAATAAGTATATGAAATTTAGGGACGAGGAAGGTTAAACCCGCTCCCGCCTCATTACCATATTTATGTGTTTGCGGCGTATCACGTGCAAAGAGAAAGAGTTAGGGATTACTATGAGTTTTATTTTTCTTGGAGAAATTCAATGAGAAAAGAAAAATATTAAAAAGAAATTACGGGTAAAAATAAATATTGTTTAGTAGAAAAAAACATATTATGAGGAGGATCAAATTACATTGATTTAATGTCACACCGCTCAAAATCATTTTACTTTGATACATATTTTGTAAATTTGACAATTGAATTGTAAGTTTATATTATATAGATTATCTATGTAAAATTTTACATAAACTTTGATGCATCATTTCCTAACAAATACAATAAAGTTGAGATGTGTATAAGAGACAAGACATGTACTTTTGTGCTAGCCAAAACTGAATGATTTAATTATCACCTAAAAAAATTGATTGGTTTAGTCCAATTGTGATTTTCATATTGGTGAAGCTCTTGGTTTGTTATTAGTGTTTTTTTTTTGTTACAGGTTTGTTAGTGTTAGGATGGGTTCATGAACTAAGTTGGGACGCTCAATTTTAAACTTTGTTATAAAAGAGTTGTTGACCCAAAATATGATGATATAATAAAAAATTGTAAAACTCTTTTTAGACAATATCATGAAAAATCCAATATTTAGGTTGTTGCTCCTAAGTGAGCGAAGGCAACTTCATTATCATGACTAGTTTTTAAGTCTCGGTGAATATATCAATTTATATTGAATACATTTTGATCAGTCAATTGTATAAGTTTTTTTTTTCTTTTAAAAAAAACTTAAATTATTCGATAAATTACATAGAATTAGTATTTACAAAAATCATTATATATTTTTCCTTAAACAAGAAAATTTGATAAAACGAAACCCGTGGAACTCACTGGAATCTTGTTCATCACTCTTCCCCACACTCTGAGAAGTTAAGCATCCATGGCGTTTACTCACTATCTGCCACCGCTTCAACTCGTCAAACCCTCTCTCATCTCCTCTAAACCCTCCCTATTCTTCAACAACCCACCCAATTTTCTCACCTCCCACTTTTTCAACCCCCCTTCCTCACTTCACACCCTCCCCACCAGGATCATTGGTAATATAATAAATTTCTACTTCATTAACGTTTCATTTTATCCAAGAAATTATAATTTATTTCATGCATGCAATTTGGGCTTGCATTGTTGTATTTTCAATCAGTATTGAAAATGTGAAAATTGAAATACTGAAAATTTGAGTTTGTTTTGTTTCATCTAAATTCAGTTAAGGCTAAACCACAAGAACCTGAAGTTGCTGTAGCTACTGATTCATTCACACAATTCAAGCATCTTCTTTTGCCTATTACTGATAGAAAACCCTATCTATCTGAGGGAACTAAACAGGTCATTCTTTTTCTTTTCAATTTATTTCGAATATGCTTGAAATTTTAATTTTTGTTTCATGTTCTGTCAAATTATTTATTTGTTGATAAAGACCTTGATTGGGACCTGTTTGGATTGAATTATTTTTATCTACTGGCATAAGCACCTGTGAAACTCTTTCGGAGAACTTATGTTAACAACTTATGACATGTTCATAAGCTGTTTTTAGCTTATTTTCATATGGTCTCCAAGATAGCTTGCAACTTTTTTTTTCTTTCTTAATGATAAGAGCTGATCCTGATAAGCACTTATACTATAAGCTGCAAATTAAGTTGTTTATCCAAACATGACTTTATGTTTGTGCATATTTTGACTAGAAAATCACTGACTTGTGGTTGTGACTGTTATAATATTTGTTTTATTAGGCGATAGCAACCACCATTGCCTTGGCTAAAAAGTATGGAGCTGACATTACAGTTGTAGGTATGTTATAGTATGTGTGATTATGTGAGTGTGTATGCATCTTGTTGATTTTATGGATTTTTACTGGGGTTCTTGTATGAAGCTGTAATGGAAAATCCTTTTACATTTTTATTTATATTCTTGATATGCTTTGCAGTTATTGATGAACAGCAGAAGGAGTCACTGCCTGAGCATGAGACCCAACTATCCAGCATCCGTTGGCACTTATCTGAAGGTTTGTATAAAGCTTTTTTCTTTTTATAATTTTTTGAGTTTTTTTGTGTGAATTTGGCTCTTCTAAAGTGAGTTAACCGTTGAGAGTAAACTAGTAAAGTGAAAAAAACCAATGATTGATATTTTAAGATACTCATGATTGCTATGTATTTGGAGGCAATATCAGCCATTGATTTATTCATCGATGGTTGATATTACTCACTTTAGAGGAACTGGGTCCTTTTTTTGTCGAGGTCCTACAAGGTACATTGCGAATAATATGCTGTCTCATTTTGTGTGCATTGTCTTGGAATGTTTTTGGATTGTAAGTTTGTTGTGTATTTTAGTTCAACTACCATAGATTTGTGGTGAAACTTAAAAGCGTGAATTTGACTTAAAAGCCAAGTGTGTGTTGGGTATTTTGAAAAGTCGTGGTGCAACCGCAAAGTAGGTTGGAGCTAATAATTGGAGCTTTTGGGAAATTGCGGTGGGAGGGGGCTTAAACATGAGGTAGAGCCGTAGGTGACGTGACCCTCTGGGTTATCAAACACTCGATAAAAGGATGTACAGTTGTACACACAGTGAATTTAGGATATGGAGTCCTTTTAGTTTCGATCCATTGAAGTATTGATCCATGATAGACCATTTTTTTCCACTGTTTGATTAAATCATCCAACCAAATTTTATCATGGTCTAACCACACCAGATCTATCTAACCCATCGACTCTCTCTCTCTCTCTCTCTCTCTTATTTTCTTTCTCATTCAAAATTGTTGAAGCAAGTTCCAGCTCCCAATCCCTCTACTGCTATGCTCTTCATGTCATAGAAATACCATGTGCAAGGCTGAACTGAAGCACCTGTTTTTAACAATGAGCAAATCCAAAACCCAAAGAAAGCCTACCATTACCAAGCAAGCATGTAAGCCAAAAAGAAAACCAAATGTCACAGTTGACAGCATCATCAATTTCTACGAGAAATGCGGCATCATTTGAAGGAAGGTTTTTTTTTATTTTTTTGGCTTAATTTATGTAAATATTTTTGTTATTGGTACTTGAACTCAGCCACTTTGAAAGAGAAAGGAACTGCGAGAGAGAGCTGCTATGAAAGATATAGAGTTGATGAGTTAAATTGGGTTTAGTTGGACTGTGATAAGATTTGGTGGGATGTTCTAATCTGACATTGTAAAAAGTGGTCTATCAAGGACCAATCTTTTTAAGGGTCCATTTTAGATGGGCCCTAGGATATGATATCTGGTGTTACAACACAAGTAGAATAACACAATACAACTTGTCAGAAAAAATAGAATATCACAATACAAGTAATTGAGCCATGACATAATTTTGTCTTGGGTCAGAAGGGGATTTGAGGGAGTGAAGGTCAAGAGGATGGAGGTGGAAGGATGCGGGAGAGAAGGGCTGCTTGGGGATGAATTTTATTAGGAAGATATAAAATTTTATTTATTTTTTCTTTTTAAAAGGTTGGTATAGTTTATTGAGTAACAAAATTTAAGTTGTTTGTTTCGTGCCTTCTCCTTTACTATGTCTTATCGCATGACCGTTTTTTGAATAAAACATTGTAACGAGTGTTTTTGCGCAATCAAGTCCTTCATTTTGTAGCAAATCAAATGCACTGGCAGTGTTAGGAGTGATGTGATGAGATTTATTTGTTTCACTTGTTGTTTTTATCAGTTTTAAGTAAACATTATGGTATATAATAAGTTGGCTTAAGGTGTCAGAGTTGTTATCAATCATGATTTTTTTTATCATAATCTTATGTATTTAATAATGGAAAATGCAGGTGGGTTGAAGGACTATAAATTGCTTGAGCGGCTGGGTGATGGTAGCAAGCCAACAGCAATAATTGGCGATGTTGCTGATGAACTTAATTTGGATTTGGTAGTTATTAGCATGGAAGCAATTCATACAAAGCATATAGATGCAAATTTGCTTGCTGAGTTCATTCCCTGCCCTGTCATGCTTTTGCCATTGTAGTTTGCATTTTGTAGACAGGGAATGATTTTTGTTTCATCTGCTGCAATTTGATGTTCAATGTTATCTAGTATATGCTACTCCAAAGTTTCAGGGAAATTTTGTTAAATATGCATGACTGTACTTGACTAAGGTTGAAAGTGTATGTGTGTGCTGAAGCATGACTAATATTTAGGCCTGGAAAGGAAATTATGGGTCTGTGAGGAGTGGATTTGGATTCTTTCATGTGAGGTCGAGAGCTTTTCTGCTAGTACCAAACAATGTGGGACTCCTATTTTAGGTTGTGTATAACTAGTGTGCGACCCGTGCGCTGCGCACGGGCAAAATTATCTTCGAACAACGCAAGTCAGAATAACATGCAATTTTACCACGATGCACGACAACATGCATTCACATCTCAATTTCGGATGAAGCATATCCCAACAATTACATAATATAAAATACATTCATAAATATTCAAAGTAATTACTATTGAAATTAATCATTAAGAAAGAAAAAAAAAACTACGGAGCTTCAAAACTTTCAACAAAAGCGAATATTATATTAGGAACATCAAATTCACAACACTAAGACTTTCTTACTAACTACAGCTACAACATTTCCAATATTAAACACTTTTAAAAACTTCTTCATACATAGCATTCTTAATACTACCCACTTTATGACTATGTGTCTATGACCAATACATTCACATGGCACACAATCTTCATCAACACTTATACGACTATGAGACTGAAAATCAATAAGAGTGTATTCTTCCGGTACAACCCCACCATCATAAACATAATATGAAGCTACATCCGAATTCCAGTACAACCCCACCATCATAAACATAATATGAAGCTACATCCGAATTTCATATGGTCCTTCGTATCCTTCATAAGAACGATAAAAAAACCAATAACTTATTGATCTTTGTTGAGACTGTATTTTTCATCTCTACAAAAGTAAATAGAATATGAATTCTAGATTCATAAAAAAAACTAATTATTATATATAGTTTTTCCCCTGATACCTAATTATCCTAATTACTTTTAAAGATTTTCCATATATAGTTTTTCTTTTAGGGGAATTATTATATATAGTTAACATATACACAAACAGCAGCATACATAAAAACTCAAAGAGGTGTAAACTCTTTCTCGCCCCAAAGTATAAAATGCAATTAGTATCTTTAGCATCAGAAATTTTACAATAAAGTTTTGACATTTTCTTAAACTAATATATCAAGGCATATCCAACCAGAATCAATTTCTCTAGAGTTAGATGAATCAAACCAGTATCATGTAGCCACAACTTTAAGCTACAATTCCAAAGTAGCCTAAGCTTGAAGAGGAATGTAGAAATAACGAGTAAAACATTGTTTATTGTATCCACAAAATGATAGAAGCAATATGAAGCAACCCATATAGAATTCTATATGTTAGTAATTTTCTATATGTTGCTTCATACATTGCTTGGATAGAGAATCAAAGCTAACATGTCCACATAGTGAAAATACAGGAAGATAGTAATTTTTCTCCTATAAATGAACCAAATACTCCTTGTTAGAAAATTTTCTGCTATAGTAAATAATATACATGTCTACATAGGGAAGACACATGTCTACTATATTTATTTTCCTCTTGTGTATATACAAGTTTGAGTCTACTCTCCTCAACCTTGAAGCAAAATAAAATGGAAAATGGTACCTGTAATAGAGAAAAGATATTAAAACATTGAGGGATTTTAATTGAGACAAACAAAACATAATTTTCAATACATAAGAGCAAACTTTATGAAGCATAACCTTCAACTGCAGTATCCGACAAAACCCCAATAGAGACCAAAGAAAAATGTAAAAGAATGTCCAACCTTCATCTACAATCAGTAAAAATAGCAGACACTTCTAAAGAAACCAAATCATTATGAGTGAAAGATGAAAGCAAAATGGAAATGGTCACAAAGCTTTATTAAAGTGTAAAAAAACGAAAGAGAAACCTTGAATGGTTGATAAATTTTCAAAAGGAACGACACATATATAAAACCCTGACACAACACTTCCGGTTCTTGATATTATCCATACCTTGAACTTTGCAATGTCGTTCCTATATCGAACCTGATACTGCAAAATGAGTGAAATAAACATAATCAATGTCTAAAATCATAAAAAAGATATAACATTTGTTAGCCAAAGATGAAATGTAGAAAAGAAAGCAAAGTAAAAAGATGGAGAGATGAGGAAAGCAAAACAAAAATCCAAATATATTAAAGGGAACGTGGAAGCAGCCGAAGCTTAACGACAATATTCTATGTTCATACCCATAAAGAAGTCAAGTCTGCCCAGAAGGGAATATTTAATATACATCAATAATTTCCTATCACTACATGAAAGTAAGCTCAGTTCAGATAACTACTGAGACTAAGATATACTGATATACTACAATGTACCAATAGTGATTATCATCTTGTGAACTAACACTGATTAAGTAAGGAAAAGTAACATTGAGGTACAAAGAATTAGCAGGACATTCTTGTCACATAAGTCATAACCATATATCACCTGATTCAAATGCAATTTTTATGGCCAAATTCTGAAATAGTAGGTTCTTCTCGATGCAGAACTAATACAGCAATTCAACAGTCAAACAGGGAAAGTGAAACAAAAAGTTCAGTGTAATTTGCCACGTTTTTCCAGTACTAGGAGTGATGGAAAGAAAACATCTATCTGACCTTAACTTTCAAGACATTTACTCTTTTTTTTGTCAAAAGAGATAAGGTTCATAGCCAAAATATAACAGAATGTAAGAGGGAGCTGGTAAATCTGTACCAAAACATGCATCAGGTCACACTACCAACCCCGTCATAATTACTGCAAGAAAAAGAAGAAACATTATGAAAGTGTGAAGAGTATTGTTATTGATTGATATATACTGCAAAAGTCAATAACTAAATATTTTGTCCCTCCTAAGACTGGAGATTTTGAGTTAACATACTCATCTTACTACAATATCATTGGTAATAGATGATAAATGGTGATACACATGATAGCTTAGTAGGTAAATCCATACCAAAATAGTGAAGTTGTCTTCTAGAAAGGAAAAGGAAATTACATTATAAACAGAAAGGAAAATGATAACTATGTATAAACATGATTTCACTTCATTAATCCGAGATTCCAAACATGCACTAATATCAGTTTTAAAAACCGATTTACATTTCAGATAAGCAAACAGGGAAATTTTTCATATATTGTTTCACACACACACACAAATGAATTAATCAAAAAGAAAAACAATAAGCAATAATTGAATATAAGTGATTAGCTTTCATATCTACGTTTCTCTTCGGTCTATGACACACCTTTATTCCTTTCTTGATCAGGAGATCTAATACACGAATTTCTCCCTTCAAAAAATAGAAATTAATTTATTTTTTTAGACTTAGACAATTGATACATAAGTTTAACAGTTTAATCCGAAGTTTAGTGATTAGAATTTGACTTTGTATTTTAGGGATAAAATTCGAATTCGATCTAAAACGGTTGTAATATGATCATTAATGATTGTTAATACCTCTTCTTCAATATAAAATATATATCTAAAGAACACTAAAAGTTTTACTTTTGATTTCGCAAGAAGTAGAAGTAATTCTCACGGTAGTGTTGGATTCGACACTAGGTTTGATAAAATTATCATTAGTGCTGGTTTTGAGTTTTGACACTAGTTTTGATAAAATTATCATTTGTTTCTTTTTCTTTTATATGTAAATTAAAACTACTAATACAATTGTAAATTAAAACTCAATATTTATTTCGTAACGGTAGATCCGAATATGGGCGAAAGTCCAATATGTTGTTTTGTGCAAGTGAGCGAAAGGTAAAAGATAAAAGAAAATTCCGTTAAAAAAAGAAGTAAATCCGTAAAAGAGATGCAGAAGGAATAAAACGCTTAATAACCTTGGTATAAATTCCTTAATTCACTCTCAAACCAAATTATTTTGCGATCAAACCCTGATTCCCAATCCAATGGCCATGAACGCTTCCTCTCCCAATCCTCCCGCCGCCGCACCTTGGAGCCAGATTGTCGCCTCCACCGCTGCTTCCGCCGTACCTCGTTCCTCGCCGTCACCTCCCCCTCCTTCCTCCGCCGTTGTCGACAGTTTCGCCGTCATTGAGGCGGCGGAAGACCTCGACAACACTTCCGGTGGTAAGAGACCTGTTTGGAGTAAACCCTCCAATGCTGCTTCTTCTTCGGTCATGGATGCTGACTCATGGCCTGCTTTATCTGAATCCGCCAAAGCTCCGGCGAAATCGCCACCACCACCACCGTCACCACCACAGGAATTGGTGAAACCTTCCTTGGATTTATCGACCTTGCCTCAATCGCAGGTATTTTTTCTCCCACTTTAGTTGCTTATTTATTACGTCAAAAAATATTAAGTAAATAATTAAATAGTTGCTTTATTTATCAAGCTAGGGTTTGTTGTATTCTGAGTTGGTTTTGTTGTTATTTGCATGTAACTGAAATATATTTGGAATTGTTATTGGAGATCAAAGTTAAGTACTTGTTTAGTTAGTTTTGATTGCAAAACGTGTTTACCTTTTTTACTTTCTGTTTTTGGTATGTTTGTGGACATAGAAATTGATGACATTATTTTGAGTGTTGATTTTAGGTAACTGGAAGCATGCTTCACTCTCCTCAGAAGCAAGTTAAGGATACTGCAGGCGTCAACAATGTGACATCAGTGCCAACTCATCAGAAATCTTATCGGCGTTCGAATTCGAATGTGTCATCCAATGGAGGTCACCGGCCGCCGCAAATGTCTGCGCCTCAAGGTTTCGTTGCTGTCCCACCGGGGTCCCACAATCATAACTCTGCTCAAATTGACCATCTACCAAGAGCTGGATTTGTTCCCAATGATCAGCCTCAGCGCCGAAATTCATTCAGGAACCGGAATGGCGGTGGTCTGCATCTACGTGCAGATGGTTCTCACCATTTTAACTCTGGGAGCAGACGTGATCAAGACCGCGGAAATCAGGACTGGAATGCTCATAATAGAAGTTTCAACGGTAGAGACAATTATAGGTCTCCAAGATTTGTTCCACAGTTTGTAAGGCCTCCACCGCCTACTAATCATGCTCAATACTATCCCCCACCAC
>Ga0099826_10001803_pt1 | contig 13284 bp, 5 predicted proteins | sample Mtrugardesep15_FD_76830 | JGI IMG/M metagenome (GOLD analysis project Ga0099826, IMG submission 76830) | Root nodule microbial communities of legume samples collected from California, USA - M. trunc garden sep15 | ecosystem: Host-associated > Plants > Roots > Nodule | place: USA: California... | reverse complement strand
TCTGTTTAATACTTTTTCTGAGTTGGTCTGGGGATTTTAATCATGTATTATTTCCTGCCAAACTTAATAATAGCAATGCTTGAGCAGATTTTAATGGAACATGTTGACACAAGGCATCGGTACTGGATAGAATCTTTAAGAATGACACATTTCTTTTGATGTAGAAATTTAAGTGTGAAGACTTTTATAACCACATTCATTCTCTATCATGAAAATGATCTAGTCTCTGCCAAATTTACTTATTTTTAAACCAACATGGGAAAACCACGTGATAGTAATTGTTTAACTGCTTTTCTTAATTATGCTTTTTGTGTTCATATCATCTTTGGTGTATGATAGATTTAACATGAGATTATTCAACTGTACATCTTCGAAAGAAAAATAAATAATTTGTGCCGATTGTTATTAGTAACTTAAATGGCCATGCCAATATGTTGCTACGAAAAATAAATATTTTGTCGTCTAAACTTAGGTGACTTATAATGTATGATCTTTTTTGTAATTGTAATGATTTTTCTTTATGCAGGCTGCTGTATCTTCCTGTTGCTGTGCTAGCAGCACTTATTGGAATAATAATTGATGTGCCAGTCATATCAACTGTTGCTTTATTTAAATGCCCTTACATGCTTTTCAAAGGGTGGCACCGGTTGTTTCATGACCTCATTGGTCGTGAAGGACCTTTCTTGGAGACAATATGTGTACCTTTTGCAGGTCTTGCTATCCTTCTGTGGCCATTGGCTGTTGCTGGGGCAGTTTTGGTGTCCATGTTTTCAGGTTATTTTATCGGTGCTTATGCAGGGGTTGTTGCTTATCAGGTAAACTCTCATATATTTCCACCTTCTACTCGTACTACTGTCATTATATCCAGTTATTGTGTTGTGGTTTTGAGTAGCAGTTATAGTGACACCAATAACGGTCATATATTAGGTGTAAGTGGCCGCTACAGTCTTGGTTATCAAAAGTTCCAGATTGCAGTGAGTTCTTTGCGGATCAATAGTATGACCGAAATTGAGGGGATCTGATACAAACTGACAAACATAGTTTAATAAAAATACAAAGCATAACTGCCACAAAACTGTAAATATTCTTTTTACACATTGATTCATGTAGGGATGTTAAATGCGTCCCCATGCCTGTAGGCATCTAAGTGCCCATACATGTGCCCATTACCCTCACTTTAACAATGAAAAGACAACAAAAAAACAACAACAAAAACAATGTAACAATTAACAAATAATTTAGAGATGATTCAACAATTTGTATTTGAAACCATATGTATCCATAGTTGACTAACGATAAAAACAAAACAACAAAAAATGGATGCACAAAAGAAGAGATGTCGATCGGTAGCATAAGAGAAAGAAGCAACAACAATGATCGTTTAGGTTTAGGTTTAAATAATAATAAAAATGTTTACAGTTAATCAACTTTAATGGTATATAAATTTAAATTACATATTATATTATATATGTGCGGGCTACAGGCGGGCTGGCCATTAGAGTACCCGTACCTGCACCCATACCTATTCAAATTTATGGGTGATTACTCAAGCCCAGGCCCGGACCCATAAATGCGGGTATTTTTTTTAATTATTTTGCAGGTGTCCAATGGGCATGGGTCCAATTGCCATCCCTGCTAAAAACATAATTGCGAGAAAATTGTAAATGGACTTTTACAGATTGATTCATGTAGGGATGTTAAATGCACTGTGTTGTTGAATGTCACAACTGTGATGTCAGTGTTTTGTGCAATATGAAGCCATTAAACATGCAAATTGGATCTAGTGTGCTAGAACTATGATGTTGATGTTTTGTTCATGTTGTGTACACAGAATGATTTTTTTTATTACATTTACCTGTTGCATTTTGGGTTGTTCAAAGAATATTGAACAGTTTTCATTTTAGGCATCTGGTAGAAATAACTTTAATGTTGTACACTTGTTCAATTGTTGTCGCAGACTCAGACCCAAATTACATACGAGTTATCTGATTTTGGTTAAATGGAGTTAACTCAAGATTTTGACTACCATGTGTACGATGCAAGTTTATGTACAGATAGACCGACCTAAGATAACTAACTACCTAGCTGATTAAGCATAGCAGAATCATAACTATAGTGACTAGGCATGGATATTCAGCATGGACTAGAATATGAACCCATCACAGTTAAATTTAAAAGGTTTCCTGTTGAATATTTAAACTTTGTTATTTTGGTTTGCTTTAGAACCAAGTTTTAGTGTTGAATAATTACTACGCACATAGCATTAAATTGTGTTTAGATGGTACGATAGATGTTTCAAACATTATTTTTGTGTGCGAGTCTAGTTGGTGGAGATTCATGATTTCAATAAATAATAAAGCTCTCAAGTTGACAAACCTTGCAGGAGTTATTAGCGTCGAAAATAATTTAAAAAAAGAATTCACCTTAGGCAAGGGACTCTTTGTCGTATAGTACTGAACTGATTCTTTTTGAAATGTAGGAATCTTCTTTCTCTTTTGGCATAAATTATGCTATTGCAGCTTTGTCCATTTACGATGAATACGTTAATGATATTCTTGACATGCCAGAAGGAACCTGCTTCCCTAGGTTTGGTTCTACTTCCCTATATTTATCACTAAAACTTGCAGTGATTCTTTTGTTTAACGTTTTTACACATTTGATATTTTATAGGCCTCAATACCGAAGAAATGTAGATTCAGCACTAAGAACTTCTGATTCAGCTTCCGTTTCAAGACCTAGCTCCTTCCGAAAGGCACCTTCTCGCTCATCTTCAATAAAAAATAATAATATAGTGGAGTTGAAATCACTTGAGGTATTCTTCGTAATATTGTGTCGAGTGATGCATGACTCAGATATCACCTTTGTTCCTTTGGATCCGTACTAAATGAATATTGTTCATGATATGGTGTAGCTGTTGGATGGATTATTCAAGGAATGTTGTATTGTCGGAGAAAAAATGATTTCTGAAGGTCTGATTACAGGCAAAGACATAGAAGAAGCAAAATCCAGTAAAGGGAGTAACGTTATTACTATCGGTTTGCCTGCATATTGCCTACTCCAGGGACTGTTGCGCTCTGCAAAAGTAAACTCCGAGGGTATATTGATTAGTAAGTGAATCTCTTGACCCCTTGACGCAGTTCTAGTTTTCTTTCCTTTCCCCTCTCCCTCTTAAACATTTGAGGGTTAAATATATTTTTGGTCCGTATAAAATTGGCAAAGTTTGTTTTTTAATTCCCACACAAGTTTTATTCGTTTTTAGTCTCTAAATAACACAAAAACTTTATGCTTTTAGCCCCTTGACAAGAGACTAATGAAGGACTAGAAACACACTATTTTCTGTTAAATGTAAGAACTGAAAACAGAAAGTTTTTAGAGGGACAACAATCAAGTTTTGTTGATTTTCTAAGGATCAAAAAATGTTTGACCCTTTTATACTATTTTATATTCTGTCTTCTATCTCGTTCCCTTGTCCTTTTTTCTTCTTTTTTTCTCATTATTTTCTTTTAACCATCTTGAACCTTTTTTATTACTTGCCCAATGTAGATGATGATACTGAACTAACTCCCTCGAACAGACCAAGGGAGAAATTTTTTGAATGGTTCCTCAATCCTCTTTTGATCATTAAAGAACAAATTAAAGCTGAAAATCTATCTGCCTCAGAAGAAGACTACCTCTGCAAATTAGTTCTCTTGAGGGGTGATGCAGAGAGAATAAAAAATTCAGTTATTGGCCCGGGCCCAGAATCTGAGGTCAAGCGTGCCGAACTTGATGCTCTGGCTAGAAGGTACTTTTAAATCAAATGCTTGTTAATTACTTTTATCCATTTTTATCTCCATCTTTTATTAAAAAAGAAAAGATGATTTTAGTCCCTTTGCGTTGACGGGCCTGTTTGGATCGACTTATCTACTGTAATAAACACTTTTGAGAATGTTTTGGAAAACATAGAGAAACAACTTATGACATGTCCATAAGTAGTCAGCTTATTTCCATAAACTACCCAAGATAGCTTATGAAAATAACATATAGTTTATATGAAAACGGATTGATTTTATTTTATCTTTTGTTGTAGAATTAACTTATACATAAGCACTTATATGATAAGTGCCTATGCTAGAAGCACCTTGTTTTGTAAAATGTGAGGACTAAAATGAATGGATAACATCTTAATAAAAAACTACTCTAAAAAAATAGATATTTTAGGGACTAAAATCATGTTTTAACGCTACTTTTAAGGTCCTCAGGAATTAGACGTGGAATATACTAGTCTGATCTACATGCAAACATCCCACTCCAGTTCCTTAGAACTACAAATAATTGCTGCATTGTTCGCATAGACAAATGTGTCCAATGTTTAACCCTGCAGCCAATTTTTTTTTCAAATCTAGATGAATCTCGGAGTTTGATCTTACTTTTATAAGTTTTTGTGGTGATGAGTGATGTGCCATTTTAAGGTTTCTGTCCAATTTTGATTTCATTTCTGTTACATAGGCTGCAAGGAATCACCAGATCCATGTCAAGGTTCCCAACCTTCAAGCGCCGTTTTGATGAACTTGTAAAGACGCTATATGATGATCATGTTGAGAAGCATGGATCGCCATCACCAACAATGAATAGATCACAGAGTGCCTTTGGTCGGTTAGTAAGTTTCAAATCTGTCAGGGGGGCAAGAACTTATGGATCCGGTCAAGGGTCAGAACATATTGTACGAGACGAAGAAAAATCTTGATACACCAAGTCTATTTTTAAGCCGAAGATACTAAATTTCTCGAAGTACCATTACCTATCTCTGTCCCTACTTAATGGGATAAGACATGATTGTTGATGTAGTATACAAAATATCATGTCATAGGTGATTTGTTCATTCTATTTTGGTAAGTGTATTTGATGATAACTCTAATATCTTACCATGTTTTTTCTTACATGCCAATCAATGATACTGCAATGTAAACATATTTGAGCAACATTCTCATCTAGTTCATATCTTATACACCTTTGAGATTAACGAGTATATTGAGAAGAGAAACCTACCAAAAATGAACTATTACCTTTTGCAAGCAGTTAAGTTGACATTCTCCACATTCTTTCTTGTACATGTGTTCTGGATTGTTTCAAGGATTTTGATGTTGTTTATATAGCTCTTCTTTCTTGTAGTTATTTGTATCAAATTGGTTGACTGTCATTAGCGACTAAATTTGGTTTAACCTTTTTCTAATTTTTTTATTAATTAAAGTACACTAAAGATTATCCTACATTGTACCAAAAAAAAGAAAAAGATTATCCTACAATTGTTTCTAGGGATATTTAAACATGCACCTTGAGGTTACAAAACTGCTCACTTGATAAGGGATAATGCATGTATATGCAGGGGCTGGAGTTCAAACCTCGAATACCCCACTTATTCACCTTTAAGTACATTTTTCTAGCCACTAGGCTACTTAATAAAATAAAAAAAAAGTTTGTCATGAAACTCACGGTAGTTCTTAATATGTGTTAAGCCGGCCCTATTAGAAGACGTATCGCAAAAACTCATAAATCAACGTAAGAGTATAGTATTAGTACATACTATTCACGTAGCAACCAGAAGAATAAGGATTAAATAGAAACAATATAAGATTGCAGACTTGATCATAAACATAAAAAAATAGATAGAAACATAATTTTAGTTTTGTCCTTGAAAGGGACACTCTCGTTGCATGAAAAAATAAAAGAAATAACAAAAAACCATGCATGAAAGAATGTGGTATTTAGTATGGGAAAAGGAAGTTGTTTCCCACCATGGGAAAGTAAATATTGACCATTAGATAAAATAGAGAATATGGTTTTATCATAGACACTCAACACCAAATTTTTCCCCCACACTCACACACCATCGGCTGATCTCCTTCTTCCTCTCTCCTTCAATCCTTGGCAGTAACAGAAAAATAGATTTGTCAAAAAACATTCCCTATATTTCAACGGTAAGATTTCCATGGGCATGTAATTCTCTCTACAGTGACAAAAAAAATACTCAAATAAATGAAAACATGACATGATAGAAGAAATTTCAATTAGAATTTAAGAAAAGTGACAAGCTTTGTTAATGGGCATGTAATTCTCACTATTAACCCTTGTATGAATATCTGCACTAGAATTATCCTTTTAATGGAGACCTTAATTTTGATCATCATCTCCTTCTACATGCGTCGTAAATGCATTGAGCCAAGAGGTATCAGCTACATAGAATTACCACAACTCCACCAAATGTAATCCAAAATTGGCTTTGTGGTTGAACAACAAATTGATATCCAAAGGTGATGGACCATGATAGAAAGCATATACCAAGGAGAGATATTATTATGCGTAAAGCCATTATGTCACTAAAAAAGATGAACCTGCTAGATTATCTCGCCATGGTTTTTGTGTTTGTATTTGTGACTTAGGATATAAGTCTTGTAGTTTATACTTTATATAGAGAATTAAATTGGAATTGGAAAACATATTTTTGAATCATATCTTTCAATAATGAATAAATCTTAAAAATATTTTAAACATAATTATAAATTGAAATTGGAAATCATATTTTTGAATCATATCTTAATGATATATTATCTTAAATATTTAAATTTGAAAATATATTTTTGAATCACATCTTTAAAATGGAAAATAAATCTTAAAAATATATTTTTAACGTAATTTTAATTGAAATTGGAAAACATATTTAATAATCTAAATCTTGAACTTATATATCTAAAAATTGATGATTATTGTGCCCTAAAACCGGTTATTATTGTGTTATATAGAATTGGCTAAATGCATTATTTATACTAGCGGACAGATGAATTGTCACGTTTTTTTTATTTTGCTAACGTTTGTAAATTATGAGCAATGTTTACAAAGTATATAGATTAGATGTTTCTGAAATTCAAATTATTACAAACCCAACCAACCAGGTTAATCTTTTTAAATGACAACAACAATAAAACAAACATTCCCTAAAAAAACAATAAAACAAATATAATATAAATTCTTTTTTTAATGACACCAATAATATAACATTATTCTAAAAAAATTGTTTCAAGAGTATAATTGAAATAATGAAAAAGTCAACACAAAAACACATATTTCTTTTATATAGAGTATAAATTTAAATTTTATTCGTTTTAGTGAAGTTCAGATTAAATCACACTTCAAAAAGTTTGAATTTAATCATAATTTAATTTTATAATATGATAACAACCATATTTTAAATATTAAATATCTCATTCCCTATTGTTAAATGATAAATTATATAAGTCGATAAAAAAAAGATAAGAAATATGAGAATACGTATGTTATTTCCTAGGACTAACTTATAATTTTATTTTTTTTGGGACCAACTTATAATCGAAGAAGACGAAGAGTTTTTTTTTGTCTTTTTTTATTATTTTGGTATAAAGTATGTAATAAAAACAATTGTTTAATATTTTTTTAATTTTTAATTTTATCATTTATTCTGCAATGTGGCCTATAGGAGAGTGAATGCAGTGCAAGTTGTCAATCTGAGGTTCAGTACACAAAGTAACATTTTAAATTTGAAGCACAAGAGTAGGAAACATTTGATTGAGATAAGAAGGAATATGTCATTTCTATTGAAAAATATAATTAGACACTCATGTTTAGGCCAGAGTGCAAATGTTGAGGGAGACTCATAGAGTGCACCAAAAGTTCTCCAAGCCATCTCTCTTTCCAGAAAAGCACTCCAGTACCATTCCTTATGTTCCACCTAAAGTTTTCAATTATTATATGAATAAAAGGTATATTCCCCAGCCAAATGGAAGAAGAGATGTTGTATTGAATAGGGTAATCATTTCTCAATAATCTTTTCCTACACATTATAGGCCATTGGTCCTCAAAAGTAATAATTTTCCAACAAATTAAGCAGCAAAAGAGAAGCCTTATTCACTCACACATGATCGTTTATAGCAAAACCTCCTTCCTCTCTAGGCCTGCCTACAAATCTTGCCTCAGACAACAATACAAATTTTCTTCTGAGAGACATCTCCACTCCATATAAATTTGATGAACATCCTCCTAAGTTGCTTAGGAAGAGAGATAGGCCAAGCATATACATGAAATGAATAAACCAACACACTACAGACCATGAAATGATTTTACTTGGACTCAATTAAAACTTTACCTAAAGGGATCACAGACTAATTGTTCACGTCTTTCCATACCAATTTGAGCCTTGATTTCAGCATTTGGGTCATAATTGGAAGTTTCCCTTTGTTAACGGTTAACCTTATGGATGCATCGTTTAGAAGCTTCTAATCCAGATTCATTATCAAGGGGGGAAGTACCATAAATTTTGTACTATGAAAGTCCAAATTATAAGGATGAAATATAAAAAAAATCTTGTACTGAGGTAACCCAAAATATTTTTATGTTACCTAAAAAAATATTTTATATTATTTTGTATTTATAAACTAATTATACCAGTAATTTTACCAGACAATGCAACTAACTGAATACCAATGCGAAATCAAACACAAATAAAAAGGTAGTTGAAAGGTATACATTTTGACCACATACATCAATTTTTCAATATAAGATAGCTATCCACTACCGGCTATGCCATGAATGAATGAGTTATCCATCCACTGCACTGCATTACTGCATCGGTCCATATATTTTGAACACTTAACTTTATTCTCAATCAAGTGTGGCATCACAGTCTCTCATTCTATTAAGAGATCAAACAGTAGCTATGGATATAGCGGCGCTATAGCACTATAACATAGTAGATCAATCAAATAGTAGCTATGAATATAGTGGCGCTAAAGCGCTATAACATAACAATTTGAACAAACCGCTATTGTTCAACAATACTCAATTCAGTTCAAAGTACTGTCAAATAACAGCTATAAACTTCGGAAAAATTGACCATACAGTTGTGTAAAAAAAAAGTCAAACCAGTTAAAAGCAAATACCTTTTGTTCTTTTCGTTCAGAGAATCCTTTATACACTCTTAGCATTTTCCACTAATTAACTGTTTTGAATTTAATAGCCAAATTAAGAGAAAATGCAGGGGGGATAACAAAAAAAATTCTTTAAAGGAATAAACATCCATGTCTATCCAAGTATGTGAGTCAAAATTTCAATAGTAACTCAACAGGAAGGGTTACATCTCTACTTTTCTTACGAAAAATGAAGTAAACATGAGTGTGATTCTTTTACCTTCTCGGCTACGGATACAAAAAAGCTCATGCTGCAACAGATAATGTACAGAGGCTACAAAATATTTGACTATGCTAATTTTAGTGTACTAGATTACTTGTGAACTTTCTCGTAACTGTGTGATGCGGTTCGGATCCGGATTCCTTGCTGTAAAGGAAGCACACATTTAAACACAGTAAACAATCTTGACCGTCAATTTGAGATTGAACAGGCCGTATTATACAATAATAAAAGCGGTTTTAAACAATCTTTGTCGTTGATGTAGATCAGACGGTCGGCACTAGAAACTGCAGACAATTGCTGCAGGAAATCCATTTCCAATAAAGTTCCTTTCTATCAATTGATTTACTTCTCCTGTGAGCATCAGCCAGATTGTAAATTCAGTCGATATTTTTTCTAACTTTAACTTTAGTCTTCTTATCTGCGGGAGGAGGTCCTAAAAATCCTATATCAATAGTGGCACCATGAACCTTAGAGGATTGCAAAACTGCATCATAAGCTTTTAAAGATAGACCGAGGCCCTCATTCTGAGCTCTCAGATATAACTCATACGCAAGCCTTGGCTTTCCATCGTTCGCAAGGGCCTCAATCAACATTTCATAAGTTACCTCATCGGGTGTGATGTTCTGAACTTTCATTCTGTGAAACCATTCATACGCTACACTACTCATACCGTTTCGCCCAGAAGCACTGATTATTGCATTGTATGTCACTACTGATATCTCGATTCCCAATGTTACCATCTCTTGAATTATGGCATCAACTCTACTAAAATTTCCCTGTGCAGTGTAAATTGAAGCCATGATTGTGTAGATATACATATTTGGTTCAACGCCAAGCTTGAGCATATGGTCCCACACGCGGAACGCTTCATCGTAGAGTTTTCCCTTTTCAAGAGCACTCAGTAATGCCCCGTACGAAATTACAGTAGGCTTTTCGCCATTTTCCACCATTCTTCTGAATATTTGTACAGCTGCTGAAGTTTCTGAAGCCTTGGAACAGGCAATAAGAACTGCATTCCATTCATTACTTCCAGGTTTTAATCCTTTCTCCTCCATCTTGTTTACCAACCTGACACCCCATTTCCAAATACCCTTTCTCCTGGCTGCACTGAGAAGAAATCTGAAATGAGACATTATCAGTTCATATGACAAGTTATTCGGCTTTGGCCCTTTGTCTAATAAATTTTCGTATACCTCCAAGGCTGCCCACCATTTCTTGGCTTTCCCCATCAACCAAATTGTATGGTTGCAGACAGACAAGCTGATCTTATCATACCGTTCTCGTATCCGAGTGTACAGCTCTTTCACAACAATGTAGTGATCTTCCCGAGTACAAGCCCACACGAGTCGTTCAAGTTCAGCACGCGTCAGTGAAATCTCAGCTTTATCCATACAAACAAGAAACCTTAACACATCGCTGCTCTTATTTTCAGAACTAACAAGCCAACATCGTAATATCTGATAGCAAACACGGACTGTAAACCTCGCGAGCTTTTTGAATTCTTTCTCCCAATCTTCACCGTCGTCATCTTTTCCTATTTCACCTTTGCGATATTTCTCTCTAAACTCGACAAAAAAACTCAGAGCTCCATTGCCATCTTCCATTATCCGATACACCTGCAAGGCCTGAGAATAAGATACTGGAGACGGGGTAAAGCCATTTCTACGGATTTCCTCAAGCATATCAAGAGCTTTTTCACCTTCTCCTTTCTCAATATAAATCGCCATCAAGGTATTATAAGTCACAACATCATAGCTGATACCATCTTGAGCCATTTCATTCAAAATCACTTCCATTTCTGCAAACTTCTCATTCTGCTTAACTACACCTAATAGACAATTATATATAAAAAGATTAGGACAAAAAGATCCATTACTCTCTATCTTCCTCTTCTTCATCCAATCAAAAAGAATCATCGCGGATTTCACTCTCTTTTCTTTACCAAACCAATGAATTATAGTCGAAAAAACTTGAAGTGGTAAATCACCTTTGTCCTTAAGAACCTCCTCCATATCCTTCACATTCTTAGCACTCTGCAAACTATTAGCAAGTTCTCTAACATCAACCTTATCATCATACACCTCCTTTTCACCTTCCTCCCCATCGCCATCATCATCGCCAACACCAAGCACTTTCTGTTCATCGTAACTCTCCTCGACTCGATCCAAATCCGAACTCAAAGTGTTTACACCCTCAACAGAAGAATCATTGTTCACAATAGCTACCTCATCTAACTTCCACCCTAAAGGTGGAGCCAAATCACCAACATGACTCTTAATTGGTTTCAAAATTACATGATATTTGAAATTAGGGTAACCTAACAAAAACCCACTTCTAAAATCTAATTTTAAGTGTCTAGAAAACACTAAACTCCCATAATCATTTCTTGTACATTGAAAAACAGAAAAACTTGTTCTATACAAATCAGTAACACATGAAGAGGTTAAAGGAAGAGAAACTTTAGAGGATAAAGTATTTGAAGAGTGAATCATTGAGGAAAAAGCACAGAAAACTGGGTTGTTAGTTGTTTTTTACCTTTCTATAATTGAAGAGGTTCGCCAATAACGGTGGAACTTTGGCCAAAACGTTTCTTCACAGCCAAATAGATAAGGCAAATATAAAAATATAAAAATAAAATTTGTATTACGTGTTTAGGTACCCACCTTCATCTTGACCAGAGAAGATATGCCAAGTCAGTCTTGGGATTGGAATTCGCGTATTTGGACGAGATAATTTTTGTTTTGGCGAAGTAATAAAAAATTTCATTGTCCGTTATGAATCTTAATTTTTTTGGGTTAAATTTGGAAATTTAAATTAGGGATTAATTTGTACATTTTGAAAATTTTAAAGAACCAATTTATAATTTTTGGAAAATTTTAGGGGTAAATTTGTGTAAATTTATTGGGGTCAATTTGAAAATTTTGAAAAATGTGAGGATCAAAATACAAATTTTGAAAAATTATAAAAATGAAAAAAATTGAAATTTTTAGCTTTTAGGTTCATAAAACAAATAGAAACAATGAGAGAAGAAAAAAGAAGAGAGAATTCTAACTTCGGAGATCAATTTGAATTTGAACAAAACCACTTACGTTGTTAAAAGATTAGAATTATAGAACAAATATTTTGCAAATCTTATAAAGAAGAAATGTTCGATCAATACATAAATCCTATTCTTTTTTCAATTTTTTTTTCATAGAAAGGGTATACATAGATACCCTTTTATGTATAAGTAGTATTGCTAGGGTTCATAGACAACGTTTTCTTGATTTTCTTGAATCAACAAACAAAATACTAAATGTAAATAAATCCACTTACAGAAAAAATTGAAGAAAGAATTGAAAATCAAAGTATAATTCCATTTATGTTGAATATATATTTTTTTTTTATAGGAAAAGAAGTAGGGAAGGTATCAAGAGGAGAAAAAAACATCCCAACTAGGTTGGCACCCAACTGTCACCTCCATCGTCTACCACCTACTCTATATATATTAATAAAAAAGGGGGAAAACAATATGTACAAAAGGGGGGACTAGGCCAAAACCCTCAACAGAAAAATAAGGAACAAAAATTACGGAAACCGATAATTCGGCAGACCCACACGATCACGTAAAAAGTCTGTCGACAAAGACTATGGTAGAGAACCTAACCAAATAGACCCCGTAATGGAATGGCCATACTCCGCTAACTTATCGACACAGCAGTTACCTTCACGGTAAACATGAGAGCTGTCATACCCCATTTTTTGACCCAAGATGACATTGACACGTGTCTACAGGCCTATATACCTGAACTGTTAAATCCCACTCCTCCAGAGACATTGTTCTTCCCTTGATCTCGTATGTAGGAGCTTCTTGATTAGATGAAGTTCCTTTAACTGATTCTTGAACAGTTGAGCTTGAAGTTGCCATTGATGATGATGATGAAACTTTTAGGGTTCTTAAGTTTGAGTTTTTGAAAAAGAGAGTGTAACGCCCTCTTTATTTATTTAATTATTTTATTAGAGAATATAGTATATTATTATATATTATATGATTTTTGGTGATTATGCGACGTATTAATGATGTTGTGACGTGATACTTATTTTATT
>Ga0099826_10001802_pt1 | contig 13285 bp, 9 predicted proteins | sample Mtrugardesep15_FD_76830 | JGI IMG/M metagenome (GOLD analysis project Ga0099826, IMG submission 76830) | Root nodule microbial communities of legume samples collected from California, USA - M. trunc garden sep15 | ecosystem: Host-associated > Plants > Roots > Nodule | place: USA: California... | reverse complement strand
AACTATTTATTTCGTCTACATATCAATCAAAGTAGCGCACCACTTCAAGATGATATGATCTTCTATGCGTGAGAATGTAAATTTTGGTGCCTTGGAAGTATCTAAGAACCTTCTTTGCAATTGCCTTAATATATCATGCGATTAATATGATATCAACTCAACATTCCACTGGCAAAAACTGCTATATGGCTGAATACATGTTTGGGCATACATCAACCATTGATGCATAGGGAATTCCTTACTGATATATCGATTATGAGACAATCCCAACCCAACAATTCTTATGATCTACTATGGAACAGTTCTATTTCTATCAAATAGCCTCCCCATATGTTATATTCCAAAGTTACTAGAGAGAATTTTCTATTTCTATCACACGCCTCACCCATATCTTATATTTCAAAGTAAACTAGAGAAAATCTTCCTTAAATATGCAACAAAACATCATTATTGCAGCAAGTAGAATATTGTCAACATGTAAGACCAAAATTATGAATTTGTCACACAAACCTTCATATAAACACACCGATAAAATAACAGGATGTTTACATATTTACCAAAAATATGTTCAACACATATGACCAAAATATAACATATTTACCGGTACAAAGCAGCTTAGAAGTTGAGTACAGAAGGATTAGGTTTATAATCAAAAGTAATTGAAAAACATGCTTTATTACAATATAAGTACTTACCCCAGATATGGAATCCCAAGCAGGGCTAAATCTCTGGTACGGGTATTTTAAAATTACAGGAAGTACTGGTGCCTTTGCCAAAAAACCACCAGTCTTGAATGGAAGGAGGAAATCTCCATTTGTGGTTGTACCTTCTGCAGAATATTTGAGAAACATGAATAATTTGGATAATACAGGTCACTTCTGATGATTTAGAGACAGATGCAATGAGCAATTAGACACATATCGACTAATGTTTATAGTATGACCAACGCTAGTGTTACCATATGTGACAAAGAATAACTCGCATGCTAACAAAAGAATAAGTAACTAAATGTGAAGAACCTTAAGGCATATAGATATATTTGTAAGATTATGAAGCTACAAGGAAATGGACATAAATAATAAGAAGCTAAATGTGAAGAACCTTAAGGCATGGAGTTATATTTGTAAGATTATGAAGTTACAAGGAAATGAACATAGGAAATGAATCTTCATGTTTTTGTTTGAAATAAGATTTTAAAAACAACAGACATTGGGTCAAAAACAGAAATTTTGGCCAGCAGATGAACACAAGGATACAGTATTCATTTAATAAATAAGATAAAATAGGTAATGAAATGCAGCGACTTTAATTGTCAAATTATTTTGAAAAAATACAAGAAATTGCAAATATAAATGTGCATCACTCATATTATATGCTAGCGTCCTTATACAGGCAAGAGACCCCCATACCTATCAAGTACAAAAGAAACGAGCTATATCTTGCTCTTCTGTATGTAAGCTAAAGTTTGTATATTGGAGAGATAAAGGTACCAAACCCATATATAATCTAACGGGTGTAATTAGAGTCCAAGATAATCTACTCCAATTAGAGAACTCGAGCCTAACTTAGTTAAAACTACACGAAAAAATTTGATCCACACCCCTCCACCCCACGCCCACCCCCCAAAAAAGGAAGGAAGATAACCTGGAAATAGCATCATTAATGGAGCAGATTCACTCTGGTGTGCTTCTCGAATTCTTTCAGTGACAACAGCTGCAGGAAGAAAGTTCACGGGTTAGGCACCAGTTGCAACTAAACAAATAATGTATAGCCTACAGGGTATTAAGACCCTAGTTTGACTTAATGGAACACGTGAATATACCCAAAAGGAAAACCACTAGAGCACATCAGTATACAACTAAAAATGTGAAAAGACCAACATAGGGCAGAGGAAATATTGGAAACAAGGGATTTTACTTTTTTTACTTCATTTAATTTAAATTGTGTATTTTTCCATGATTGTTACAGAATGTGCATACTAAGCTATCTACGCACCTGAAACACCCTTGAAATCTGATGCCTTAGATTCCCGCTGAACATAGATGCAACCAAGGCACTTGCTGTTACAAAACAAGTGTCATAATACATAAGCACCAAGTTCTGAAAAATAACTTGCAATGAAAAAATAATGCACATTGAATCATATGAAATGCAGCATTCTCATGACACCGACAATACGTGAAGCACTACTCATATGAAAGTTTACTTTTGAAATGAGACTTGAGAAAAAAATAGAAATGAGACTTGAGAATAAAATAAAGAGCAAAATGCCTCAAGAACTACTGAACTCAAATGAAGAAATAAAATTTAATTTGCAATGATCCACAAAATCCATAAAACTAAACCAGGAGGAACTAATAAAAAAAAGACAACACACCTGATGAGACCAACAAGAGGAAGCTTGGCCACTGATCTCTTCATAGATGGAATCCAAGATTTTAACAGGACATTCGGGACAAAACAGTCAGCATCACACATATGTACAGATATATACGTTCATTATGGAAAAATAATGTCACGTGACAAACCTTAGCAACAAAGCTTGGAAACGAGGAAGACATGTGATACAAAATATCCAAGTATGACACGTGATTAGATATTATTACACCGGGTCTTCCCGTCTCTTCAGGCTGAGGTTTGTTTTCCTAGTTAAAAATGAAGCAGAAAAAACAAATTAAAGATTTGACAAGAGAGAAAATTTTGACTGCAAAATATAATGAAACAAGTTAGCCGGCAAGAACCAACAACAAACTAAGATACATCCAATAGTCTTTTGAGCTATGACAAGATAGATAGAGGCAAAAGTGAGCAAATAAATATACTAGTACAAGCCAGTTCCGATAAACTTAACTAGGAACATTTATTAACAAAACGTTAAATACCAACAAAATTAACTTTTGCACATAACTCTAAACTATGGTAAAGAGTTTAGAGGTCTCCGCAAAAGTATCACAACTGCAATTTGTGGCTGCAGTATATAGGCTTTAAATGTCTCCACAACAGCATCAGAGCCATATTGGCCCTAATTTTGCCACAATATTAAAGTTTGCAGTATAATCGCAATTGTGTATTCTACCTCTTAATTTTGCTATCCAACTTTACTTCTTCGTAATAATAAACATCTATCATGAACTTATAAAAGCTTTTCACAAGTAAAAACTCCTAAACTTATCCTAATTAAAGATGCTAATAAAAACCTTATCACAAATCGAAATCAAATATGATAAACTTAACTTAACTAAGCTAATCCTAATGAATTGAAATTGAACAATTAACAAAAAAAGTGAAAGTAGAATTGAAACCTGATTGAAAGAGTTAGAAGAAACATGAATCCAATAAAATCCAAAAATGAAAAGCATAGCTCTAGAAAGAGCTTTCCCACACTTAACAATAACACTTCTTCTCCACCCACCCAAATGAGCATAATCCTCTTGTTCATCTTCACGATTAGGGATTTTAAACAGTGTACAAACCCTACAAACCACATAATAAACCACCAAAACCGTTACAGCAAGAATCACTCTAATCGGAAGAAGAGTCACAAGCGCGAAACCAAGGAAAAGCTTCTCCTTAGCTCCTAGCTCTCCTCTTCCCATCGTCCCGTACACATCGTTGCGAACATATGCGGCGAATTTCTTCTCTAGGTCTTGTAGCTCTGCCGCGGTGGTGGTGGTGGTGGTGGTGGAAGAGAGGGAATCGGATTTGAGAAGAGGACGATCGTCACGAACGGTGGCGGTGGTGGTGGTTCCGTTTGGTTTGGGTGGTTTTGAATTTAGGTCTTTGAGTTCTGACTCCAACCCCTTCATCATTGTTGTTCATAGATTATGATTATTCGTTGCTCATTCTTTGAATTTATATTCATATAGTAGTAGTTGTTAATTAGGCAATAATTAATGATTAATTAGGGTTTTTGGTCACATCAGAGACAAATAACTGAGATTAGCTTAGATTCACGGCATCATCTAAAGCTTGCTTTCCCAGATCTGCACGCATTTTTTACCAATATTTTTATCAATAACTTTTATGTATGATATCCTATTTTTATTCTCTTAATTAAAGAAAATCTTTGGAAAAACTTTTGACTTCAATAATCCAGATCACAAAATTTTATTAAATCCTTAACACCTGGCATAAATTTTTAGTCGAATAATAAATCAAGATTATCACTAAGAAAATAAATAAAAGTATAAAAAAATTGGGGTTTTTTTGTCAAGTAAATAAAAGTACAAAATTGGGATGTTACGTTCCTTCGTTAATTCATTTAACTTTTTCAAATTTTGTTGTTATTTATCGCATTTTTAGGTCATTTGTTTATGATATGGTATATTTATTTATGAGGTGACAATGATTATTATACTTTTTTGTTAAAAAGATGATTATTATACTTTTTTATTAAAATGGATATCCATTGTGGCTTAATAAGTATTGTCACGTCATAAATGAATATGTCACTTCATTAAAAGTGACCGGATAATAAAATGAAAAACCAAAATTTAGAATGAAAAAAAAATTCAAATAAGAAACTCAAAAACCAATTTTAAAAGGGAAATGTTAACTGGTGTTTCTGGGACACTAGTTAAGAATATGAAAAATGAAATTATATAGTAGTTAATGTATTGAAAATGTATAATTAATTTATAAAAATGTATGTATTTAAGCATGCAATTTAATTACTTCTCAATTTATTTTATGATCATGCGTTATAGTGTTTCAAGGATTAGTTCCATAAACAATTTTTTTTTCTTCTTTTTTGGAGTAAAAACTAGAAATTGCAACAACAATTTCTATTATCATGCAATCCTACACTTTTGTGACATAATGTTACATTACATTGACCAAGTTAAGTGTGAATGTGACGATACATTTTTTCAAACATAAAATATGAGAGAGAAAAAAATAGTTAAATTGACTTATGTGTCATAATTAAATTGGTCAATGTCATGTGACATTCTCACACTAATAATATACAAGTGAAGTCTCACTACACATTTTAGACCATCTCTTATGAAAGAGTCTTAAATATTTAAGATCCGGTACCTATTACGTATCTCCATTGTGGATAACTTATTTTAAGGTCTTATAAGACCGGGGTCTTATTTAAGACCCCCAACTTTATGTGGGACTCACACTCTTTTAATACTAAAAAATTGAAATGCAGTGATATAAAGTTATTCATAGTTTATTAGTGGGTCCTATTTAAGAACTTTGTAAATCTGAGTTGGAGGGGTTGAGTGCTTATCAGGTACTACTATTAAAAAATTATAAATTAGTGATGTGTACACATAAAACTCATTTAGGTACCCAAAAATAGATGTCTCCACCATTGTGAATGCTCTTATAAATCAATTATAAGTCAATTGTAGTCCACAAACATAGCCAGCCGCAATTTCTTCGCAATAATCTGGTCAATAGGATAAGCCAGGTATAACTAGGATATGGATTGTCTGTCTACCTTTAAGGAGGTATAACTAAGGTAAATAAGCAAAAGATAGCGTATTTGCATAAATGTCAATGTTACATACCATCGTCATTGTAACATTCTATATGTAAATGCCACAACAACAGAGCGTTCTAATACCCGTAAGCAATTGAAACTTCTTATCGACTATTTATATGTATCAGATTATTGTAACTCCCAATTGACTTTTTTAGCAACGTGGGCAATTTTAAGTTGTCTATTGAACAATCATCTATCTAAATCCAAATGCTCCACCTTAAAACCGACTACCTAGAATTAATTGTGCATTCTTTCCTCCATCTTAGATTCGGTTTCCAACCAATTTCATACCGATAAAGAAACAAATTGTGTATAACAATTGTCGCTCAACAAGTAATTATTAGATCATAAAAGGAGCACATGTAGAGCCGTTTCTCAACCAAGCACAAGTTAAGTTGTCCAAAGCTCAAGTGACAATAGGTTAGCATGAATTTTATAATAAAATTGCACCAAATTAAAAATTACTCTTACCTATCTATCATAAATAAACAAAAGATATTGATAATTGTCTAAACACTTGCTGTACAGCTGCTTTGAATTTCAGCAGGGGTTGCAGAATTGTAATGTAGTTTTTACTCATTAGTGAAGTTAATTAAATTAAATTAAATCAGTGAGCAGTAATGATTTTTGCACATGTAAACTGTCACAAAAGCAAGTGATTTTCTTAATCCAGTATTCGGGATAAATCATATAGAAAGAAGGAAAAAAAATTGCAGCAGTTCAATATTTTTATATTTCCAACAGCCAGCAAATGAAACCATACATGACTTAAGCTCAACAGAAACAAACATATTCACTTATTGCAAAATGGAAAGTGTTTCCAGCTCTAGTGTTCACTTCAATTTTCCATGAATATAATAAAACTTCAAAATGGCTAACAATATGATCAGACAGTTCACTCGTCTACCGGCCTTTGCCCAAGCACAGAAATGTCTTCATATCGTTTCTGCAGAAGAAAATGTAATTATAACACAGGTAAAAACATGAATCACAAATGGATCAAATCATTAGTCAAAAACAAACGAAAAAGTCTTTTAACTTGATTTCAGATAACATTTCAGTCATTTATCTTCTTTGTTTTCAAAAAAGATAAAGGACTGAAATGTTATTTGAAATTAAGTTAAAGGACTATTAGAGTAATTTTACAAACGAAAAAAGAAAAATGTTTTTAAACTACAAATTGACACAGCAGCATAACATGATTCTCATAAAACAAAATCACAAGTCATATGTCTTAAGCCAGTATGAAAACAGAGCAATGAAACAGCCAGAGGCCCGAGAGGGTGCATAAATTGAGTGAGTGATTGTCTGAAGCCCTTTCAGAAGAAAGGTAATAGAGCAAAGCAATAATCAAATAGTTGCTCATTCAATGGTGTGATTGGTTGTGTGAGCCCTTTCCTAAAAAGAACTTAAATAGATAGCATTGTGGAATAATCCAAATTGAGTGCTTTCAACAGTGCTCCTTTGGTTCTTTTTAATGGAACAAATTAGAATTACTTAAATTTTCAATTTCTTTGTTGTTCTTTGACGAAAGAAAAACAATATATAAAAAAAAAAAAAAAAAAAACACAAATTGCTGAATTGTTAGTTTCATACCAGGAATGCAAAATCACATTTATGATTCATTATAGGATAGGCTTGCAGATCATTGAGTTCTGCAATCTTAATGACTATTTTTATTATCAAAGACTGGTGTTTTAGAAATGATAAAAGTTGCAGTAGCCACCTGAGATGAGTGTGACAAATAGACATTCGTGTCGACAGAAAGACAACAAGAGCAGATTTTAATCTAGTCTTTGACGCCTTACAACAATGATAACACGAATCATTTTTCCCTTTTGCTACGAAATAGGTCAGTCATGGAAGTGTGACAAATAGACATTCGTGTCGACAGAAAGACAACAAGAGCAGATCTTAATCTAGTCTTTGACACCTTACAACAATGATAACACGAATCATTTTTCCCTTTTGCTATGAAATAGGTCAGTCATGGAAGCTAGATCACCAACAAGGGACATGGAAGAAGACGCGGTGGTGGAAGAAATAGCAGCTGGAAATGAAGAGCATGGCAAGCCACTTGATGAGTTTTTGCGTCAGAAATAGAGCGGATATGGAGGGTGCTTTAGCAGTTAGCACATATTAGAGGAAAAAGAAATTTGCTTTTATGACTCTTCCTTTCAAGAAGGGAGCTACCAAAGCATCGTAAACAATGAAAATTTACAAGTTTATCTACAAAACTTAAATAAAAATTTTGATACAGATCAGCGCACGCGTGTGCCAGAATTACTTCATATAAACGACAGGTGACTTGAATGTAAAAGTGACGCTAAGCAATTTCCAGTAAAATTGTTTCAACGGGCTTTGAATGAAATGCAATATGTTAACATGGTCAAGTAGCATCGCAGTGTAGGAAACAATGAGTGAAAGTCGGCAGTAGAGAACCATAAAATGGGCAACGATTCATGAAAAAGAACCAAAAGAAACAACCAAAACAAAGTAGAGATTGATGACCAAGATCAGCGGCTCACAAAATTCAGCAGAGCAGATATATAATTTGGAAATGTTAAACTAGAACTAAGCACAGATAGTATAAGCTGCAAACACACTTAAGACTCTGTTTGCGAGTTTGGAGGGGAAGGGAAGGCTTTGTGTGAAAGGAATGAAGGACTTTGGGAGGGGATGGCTTTGAGGAGCATATTTTTCTTCATAAAACAAAATTTCCTCAAATGGGGGAGCACAAAAATTGTACTGTAGGAGGATTTTGGAAGGTTTAGATAATTACTTCAAATCCGATCTATGTTGTTATAATACTCTCAAAATTTTAAAAATATTGACTATAAACATTAATTTATCATTCCCTACAACATCACTATTTCAAAAAAGATGGAAGATTTCTCTATTTCTACCTCTACTCTCCACCCCCAATCCCTCCCCACCTCGAAACTTGCAAATAGAACGTAAGAGAAAATCAGATGACACCGAATAAGACTAATGCATCCACACTAAATAATAGCAATAGAAATGTGAAGACTTTTCCATTTCCTTACTTGGTTGTCTGCTATATTCTCTAAAGCTTCTAATATTAACCAAGATTCTTCAAAGAAATACCAAGCAAAATCCAATAATACACATCATAACTTAATTCAACATCTCATATATTAACAAGGTAACCAATTACAGGCTATGAAGAGATTCTAATTTTATCAACAATCATGGTTCAAGACAACCAATTCTTAGCTCCGTTCTGGAGTAGCCATCATGATTAGTCAAGTTTTGCAGTGGCTACACTTGACAGCCACAGTATCATGCTAATATGAAACAACGATCAAATGCTCATAAGTATAGAAAATCATTTTAGTCAAAAAAATAAATAAAAAGGTATAGAAAATCATATATTCTTAAGAGATTATTCTATAAAAAAACAAGGAAAAAACATTTCAACACAATAAAAATATTGCATCAACCAAAAATGCAAATTTCATAAGCCTAATCGCTTTCAAAGTTATATTTAATAGTAATCAGATCTTAAAACTAACAATAGGACGAAGATCGGAATTCAATCGCAGTTATATAAGAAGCATAATTTTAAAATTCAATAGATTAAGCATAAAGTGGAATAGATTCAGTACCCCAACATTATTTATTTCCCAGAGCTTGTGAACACCGTAATCCACAGCCTGCAACGAAATTCAGCGATCTTCGATAAGCAAAAAAAGAATAAACGAAAATCGAATAAGAGGAAAATTAAAAGGGGAAAATTAACTAACCCGTTCACCGAGAAAAGCACCGGCGATGACGAAGGTAACATAGACAGAGTTGCGGCGCATAAAAACCTTGTAAAGGCCCTCCAAAGCGCCTCCTCCTCTTCTTTTAGCGGCGGATTCCATGGTTCCGATACGGTGGTTCCGATCTGATTTGAGTTCTAGGGTTTGTTTGTTTGTTAACACGCTCTCTTTGTTTCTCTTTATCTCCCTTTTCACCGTTCTCAAATGTAAACAAAGGATTGAGAATTCTTTGACCCTTTCAAACGAACCGTACCGGCTCGATCCGACCGGACACTGCCTGGTTCGGCATTCGCTATTGATGGGCTGGGCCGTTCGTTTGAATTTCTAGTGTAGGGAAATATATTATATCCAAATATATTACTTTCTGCACCTTGTTTTTCTCTCATATACTCGCCCCTGACCATTTCTTTTTATTTTTTTATCTTGCTGATTTCTTTATTGTCTACTTGTGGAAAGACTAACGGCAACAACATAATCAAGATTATATGTTTAACTCAATATTTTTAAGAAACTAACTTAATAGTAATAGTTTAATTCAATTTTTAAAAAAATGATAAGTTGTTTTTTAATACACCTGGTATGTTATGGTTTCGAGAGAGAGAGAGAGAGGGAGCGAAAATGAGTGAGTGAGCAAATTGTGTACTGCAAGGGCTTCATGTTAGTGTGGTTTGTTACGCCACGGTGAGGGTTGAGAGTGATCAGAGAGATAGGGGACCACTTGACTTAAATGAGGTATAGGAAAGGGAAAACAAGTGTACTAGTTTGACAGAGGTTAAAGTGTGATCAATGGATTAGACTTTGGAATGGATTAGGCTTCAGAAAATAGCAGCGAGGCAAGGATTCAATCAGGCAAGGCAAGGTTTTGCACATAAGAGGAAGGGTTTTGTTCATATTATGCACGATTATGCTAACAGTTTTATACATTGTGACGACTGTTATGTTGGGTCTACAAGATTGAAAAGGTACTGAGGCTACATTCATGGTAATTCAGATCGCAGATATCGCAGTATCATGTATGAAAAAACGAGGGTGTCTCGGTTTTTTGCTCAAGGTTTGTTGAATTGCATTTCTCATCTTGTTGTTAGCGCACAACTCAAGGTTGGTGATGGTGTAAAGGAAGTGGACATCATCAAATCATCGTTTATTCAACATTTTGAATATGTAAATGCAAAATAACCATTTTATTTTACTAGTGTTCCTCGTAGTGCAATGGTTGAGGAGGACGTGTTAATTACAAATAATCTAAATCATCAAAGTCAAGTCTTTGGGTTTGTTCCTTTCAAAAATGTAAAACATCCAACAAAGTTGGTTTAAGTCATTCATAACATGTAGTTTGGAAATTTCAAGACTTGTGCATGAGAGGCAATGATTGAGAAAAACTAAGGCAAGAATGATTTCGTTCAAATCCAACATTTTCTGAAAGATGTTGATACTTTTGGCACAACAATGACAAAAGAAGGAAACGTGATTGCGTCAAATTTAACGAGGTTTGATACTTAATTTATTTTATAATATTACATCCTTCCACGAGCGAGAACCTTTTTCCCTTTGCTTCTCTTTCTCTGTCGACAATCCCGTGAGTGAGAGAACCTTATCATCATTCAAATGTCAACAATTAAATAAGTTAGGTTTAATTATGTTTTTTTAACTATTAGTAATTCAATTCAAATTCATAATTTTGATTAATTATTGTCCTTGTTTCTAAATTCATACACTACATGTAAACTTTTTTCATTTTTCTAATTTTAGCTATGAAATCTAAGAATTTTCCAATGATTTTGTTTTGGCTATGTATAATTTTGAAAGTCACCTCTTATTCAATTAAAACAAAGCCATAATCATCATTCTCTTTGATTAATTTTTAAAAACATAATTCTCATTTTTCTTTTATTACTTTTTAATTAAGTATCATGACTTGTTCAGCTTAAATTTTCAAATCAAAACATTATTCCACGCAACCGAGTGGAATTAGGTATGTCAAACCAAAATATAGAAGTCAGTTACAAGTCAAAGACATAACCTGTTCTAAAATAACAAAAGTCCATTTAAACTTTTTTATTATAATTCTTATACCTGTGTTGCGTGAGTGTTAAGACAAGTGTTATATATGTGTGTGTGTGTGTGTGTCTATATATATATATGTGTGTGTGTGTGTGTGTGTGTGCGCGCGCGCGCGCTAAACCAAGATAACATCCAAAATACTTATTCCAAAATAACATTAAAAAGGTGGAAATCTTCATAAGTTAAATGCATAACATGCCAATTTAACTATATAACAAACTTTACCGACATAAGCCCTATATTAAACATCTCCTCTCAATTATACGCATTCAATCACGACTTCATTTCTCATTTTTTAAATTTCTCAATGATGTCAACTTCAATTTTCTATTTTATAAATTAATCATATTTCCAACATAAACGATGATGAACTACACATCTTATTAATAGTGAGAAAGACCTAATTTTTTTGATCAACTAATCTAGCGACTAGAATTTACTTGTTATTATATAGTTAAAATATTCATACACTACATGCAAACTTTCTTCATTTTTTTAAATTTAGCTGCGGAATCTAGGATTTTTTCTATGAATTTGTTTTGGTTATATATAATTTTGAATGTCACCTCGTATTCAATTAAAACAGAGTCATGATCCTCATTCTCTTTGATTAAATTTTAAAGACATAATTCTCATTCTTTTTTATTACTTATTAATTAAGCATCATCGTTTGGATTTTCAAAACAAAACATTATTTCACACAATCAAGTGGAATTAACATAGGTAGAAAAAATTTACTTTGTAATGTCTTTGTAAAATGTTTTTAGTCTTTATAAGTAAATTTTATCTTTCTTTGCTCCAATCAAATTTCTTATGGTTTGACAATGTTACTGTCCGCTGTTACAAGGAATTGCAAACAACTACCCACAATTTTAGCTCATCAAGTAAGTTAGACAAAAAAGATTATGACCTTGTGTGCATGAAAATATTAGAAAATTGTTTCTATGACATACAAAACTTTATAAAAACACAAGTAAATGATGTTTTTACCCCAACGATAGTTAACTACCGCTGTATACCAACACAACATAAAAAAATTAAAAAAACAGCTCCATCGGTAGTTAACTACCGTGGAGCATGAAAGTTAAAATTTTGCTTTCCTAAAACACCAAATTGGTTACACTATAAACTTCCCATGTGTCATGGCATGCAATTTTCAAAGTGGCACATTTGGCACATTTTCACGTTAAATCCAATGCAACTAACAACCAGCACATGCACACACCAGTTAAAACTTGTGATTTTTCATTTTAATAATGTTTTGAATATGACTTTGTTAGGTAATAGTAAGAAGGATGTCTAATGATATCATAATATTGTCTTACATAATGCATAGATGCACCATGTTGAAGCAGAATGGGATAAGCTGAAAATTTTCATTTTCATGCTCCACGGTAGTTAACTACCGTTGGAGTTTTTTATTTTTTATTTTTTTTATGCTGTGTTGGTATATGGCGGTAGTTAACTACCACCGGATAGATCTAGCAGTAGTTAACTACCGCTAAGGGCAAAAATGTCATTTACTTGTGTTTTTATGAAGTTTTGTATGTCAAAAAAACAACTTTGAAAGTATTATTGTGGATGCCCATTAGTCACTGGGCCAAACATTTGATCCATTAACTCATTTTCATACTCTTGTATTTTTCCTATAAATAGGGTGCTTTTCTAATAGAATCTTACACATATAGAAATACTATTTCTCTCACTTTTCTCTATTGCTATTCATCATATATTTTATAACACATCATCAACACGCTTTAACCAACTGAGAGTAATATTGATATTATTCAGGACGAAGCTCTAAGGACTTAAGGTAATAGTAATTTTTTTTTTTTTTTTAATAAATTGTTTTCTTCTTTGATTTTAAAATATTTTTTTTTTTGTTTTTTTGATGTTTTTTTTTTATGATTCTTTTTTTTTTTTCTTTTTGTTTTTATTTTTT
>Ga0099826_10001799_pt1 | contig 13290 bp, 4 predicted proteins | sample Mtrugardesep15_FD_76830 | JGI IMG/M metagenome (GOLD analysis project Ga0099826, IMG submission 76830) | Root nodule microbial communities of legume samples collected from California, USA - M. trunc garden sep15 | ecosystem: Host-associated > Plants > Roots > Nodule | place: USA: California... | reverse complement strand
TGTTTCTACCTGTTGGCTTTTGCCAAGTCTATATTTCTGTAATAACCAAAAAAACAAATAAGCTCAAACTCTTATAGTTTTTGGATTCAGTGTAGGAAAAAGATTATGATACCTGTAAATGGCTTTTAAGATGGTACAAAGTGAGTCCTGGAATTCCCATCACCCTCATCAAACTCTTTGGCGTTGCTTCTGCCACATATACATAGTTTTAAAAAATACATTTAGTACTTAAGATATGATCTAAAAATAGTAAGTTTTTTGTGTCACACTTACTTTCTGCACCTCCAAGTTGGTTAATTGCATCAGTGAATCTTTGGTGAAGTTCATTAGTCCATTTCAACCTAGGCTTAGCATCAGTAGAAAGAACCAAACGCATGCTTTGGTTTTGCTGATCCATTTGCTTTTTTTGGAAGAGTTACTTGTAATAAAGACTGAAACATAAATATACTTTTGATGCTTTTAGCTACTATATGATATATGATATGTGTGAATATGTGGCAACTATAGTTTTTATTTATAAATTGTAATTGTTGTTGTGATGTTGTTTGATCTCACTCCCATATAAGGAAGCATAAGTGGGGTTATGTTGGAGGAATATATGCCATGAGCTGTAATCTAGTGTAGCTCTATATTATTATTATTATAATCACTTTTTCTTTTTAATTTTTTCCTCTTATTCTTTCTTCTTTGACTTGAAAAGAGGTAGATAGAATCTTTCATACAGCAAAAACAATGAAAGGAAAACAGCTCAATTTAGAGTCTTAAAAGGAGAGAAAATTAAAAATAAAGAAAAAAGTGTTTGGTTTGTTTTTATCTTGCTGTTTTTCCACTTTCATTTCTTAGCTAAGGTTGATTCCAAATTGAATTGGATAGGCCCTACCATAATGAATAATGGATGCTACTTTCTTAATTTTGTGAGAAACTTTCAGGTAAAAATTTAAAGAAAAAAAAATTATAATGGGAATGATACATTATTGGATATTTTGCTTGTTTGTGGTGATTGAAAGTGTAAACTAAATTAATCAATCTTTCTTTCAAATTTCATTTCTCTTTTTAACAACATTAATTTTTAGTTTTCTTTTTTATGATATGTGTGGTATTGCAATTGGCAGATTCTTTTTGTTCTTTGTAAGGATGGAGGAATCAAAGAATCTATGATTAGATTTTTGGACCAAGAGCTTCCATGTTTTCTTTAAAGAAAAGTATGGTAGAAGAAAGAAAAAAATTAATCAACCATTTCAAGATATAAAGTTGTACCTCTTATCAAAACGACATCAATAAGTTATGTGTCTGTTCAAGACATCTAACATGTCATAATTTTCTTAAGATTATCCTAACAAATTAAGGAATTTTCAACCCCACAATTCAGGCATAACTAAACACACCGACCTATTAATCATTAAGTTAGGGTGGAAATTGGATCGCTTGGAATCGGAAATTTGACCATGGTTAGTGTACTTGTGATCGTTGAATTGAGATCCAATAAGCTAGATTTTATATAAAAAAAAATATAAAAAAAAAATTTAAATACAAAAATATAGTGATGACATGAATTTGTTAAATTGTCGATCGAAGGCGATCCTAGTTAGTTAGTGTGATTTTTATAAGACAAAAATATAATTTCTATCATAGAGATTGAACTATAACATGATTAATTATTATGATAGTATATAGTTGAATTTTAGAAATGAAATATAATACAAAGGGAATACTCATATGACAATTAGATGCCAAAGATACAAAGAATATGTGGGTATACACTTTTCTTTGCATTATGAAAGCAATCTAAATGGCTCACTCTTGGACAAAAGTCTCAAAGAAATTATTCCAAAGAGAATATTTGCTTTAATGGTGTAATCAATTATATCAATATCCAAGATAAGAAGAGTTAAAAGAAAGAAAATTTCACCAAAAAATGAAAAAGGAAAAGGAAGAATATAATGGCAAACACCATATCTTAAAAAGCCAATTCGATCAAGTCTTTCTTTCAGATTTCTTGGGTTGCGGTCTAGAAATGGATTACAAGAATCAAAATTCAATGATTGGTCTTCAAAAAACTGCCACTACAACACCGTGTATTCCCAGCTACTCAGCCTTGTTGAACAAAGTATAAATGGTACCCTCTCCGTCCCGTAATAGTTGACACATTTGAAAATATGAAATTTTGATTTAATTTACTTTAACTATATTTTTCTACTAATACACAAAGATAAATAGTATCATATAAGATGTCGTTAGATTTGTCTCGATGAATATTTTTAAAATGTCAAATTTTCATAATTTTTTATATATTATTTAAGATATTTAAGCTCAAAATTATGCATTGATATGTGTAATAGAGTCAACTGTATCAAGTATTATAGGACGGAGGGAGTATCAAGATAAAATCATATTCCCAAATTTAGCATAAGCAAGAAAGACATTAGACTAGCTATCTACACTTAAATACAAGCTTAAAATAATGTCTACACAACAAAGAATTGTATTTTTATTAGATTAGATGAGATTGATTATATAGATGAAATGATGTTATAGCATTAGATGAGGACATAGGTGAAATAATATTATGGTATTAGATGATGGCATACATAGGTGAAATGATGTTACAATATTTTATTGTAAATGTAAATCATTACATCTAAAAAAATGTTAATTATTACATCTAAAATCTAAGTTATTTCCTTAAACAGTTTTTAATGCTTAGATTATTTAATTTTTCTCTTAGTCTCTAATATTTTGTTCTTTTTCTTTTTGTCTTAACTTTAGGAATTTTAATTTTTAGGACAATGGACTTTGATAATCTAAAGTTTGATAAGTAAATATTTGCTAATTAATTTTTTTTAAGGAATTTTGCTAATTATTTTGACATGCTCTGTTTTATAAAGGAAAAAAATGAGCTATTTTATATACTCTTTTTATTAAGGTTTTTATAGAAATAGTTTTTTTTTCTTCAAAATAACCAAACAATCTAATAGGCCAAGCCTGATTCTATTATATTTTTCACCCTCAAAGTCGACGTAGATACGACCGACCTAAATAGTTAATCCTAAATAATGGCGCGAAGCGGCCAACTCCAAACTTGGAATAACGGGATTGCCAAGATTAATCGTTTTTTATGACAAATTACATGAATAATATAAAGTACAAACAATCATATATTTACTATTAAATTAAACAAATAACTCAAAACTTATGAAACATTCATAAATCAATTAATCAAAACACTCTAACATTCACACATTTTAATCAAAACAATACATCCAATTCTAAATACCAACAAAAGTCAAAGATTAGTCGGGATCCTCTCCGTGTGGTTTTCCTCTCGCCGCTCCGTTCCTCTAGATTGTATTGGAATTGACTACCTAGATACCATCAGTTGTGAGTTATGTTGTCATGTCTAATTCAATCAGATCTATCAATTTAACATGATTTACATTTTTGTCTATTTTTTCATTTCTTATATGATGAAAACTCAAGTTGTTATGTTATTCCAAACTAACCAATTAATTAATAATTGTTATGTTTTGTTTCTACGTTTCTACCTTCACATTTTGTTTTCTTCAGTGTTTGATTAATTGAAACCGTGTCGTGTTCCATGATCACTTGCAAAACTAGTTTAATAGGAGATCACAACTATAATAATTATTGATGGTGTCCAATAGTTATAGGAAAGTATTATTATATGTCCTCATAGTGTATCTTGTCACGTTAAAATTGTACATATATTCGATTGTTTGAATGCAAGCAATACAAATTCATTTATTCTTCAAAGCTTTCAACAATACATGAGCATCTTGTCAGACCCTTTTACACAAAAACATGGAAATATATTTTTTATTCCTTCTATCTATGTCTCTTGATCAATCCTTTTAGCTATTTAAGCACATATTTTACTTTCATGGTTGATCACACTACAATATATAAGCAACAAATGATTTTTTTGTGATATTAATAGTCTTTGCTCAACATAACCGGCTTATAAGATAAAGATCTCCATAAGTATAAAAGAACAAATTATTTTTATAATACTCATAAGTTATCTTAATATATATTTGCTCAATATATCCTATCCCATATAGAAGATATGATCTGATACGAACTTAGGATATGATCTTAATATATATTTACATTAACAATGTATCTTGTTGGATACAAGTGTGAGCAGTTTATGTCACATCATTTGTTAATGAATTCATTATTGAATATACATAAGAGATGTAATTCATATAATTAAATCATAATGATTCGTTCTTCGGACGGGACTTGACTTTATGGATTCTCAGGTTTTTTTGGTATTTTGAATAACTTGCACATGAAACTGTTTGCGATCATGCACGGTTTGAAGTTGACTTGGGAGAAAGGACACCGAAATGTGATTTGTTATTCTGATTCCATCCACGCTATAAACTTAATTCAAGCTCCCCTCAATGCTTGACCATGTTTATGCCACTATCATCAGAAATGTTAAGGATCTCCTTAATCTCCCTTGGAATGTGCAGTTGACCCACACCCTTCGAAAGGCCAAGGAGTGTGCGGATTTTCTAGCTAAACATGGTGTCATTCACGATTCTTCTTGGTGCAGTTTGGAGAACCCGATCTCAGACTTGGAAGATTTACTTCTTGTTGATGCTTATAGAGTTCAATTCTTAAGGTGTAGCCTAGTTTCTTTTTCTTTTTTTCTTTTTCTCCTTCTACCAAAAAAAATAATGATTCAAAGTCTTAGATGAAAATATAGTGTCTAAATCTCTTGATAATCATAGATCATTGGTTCGTAGTTGCTCCTGACTCGCAACGCATGTCCATTAAACTCTATTATGATCTATTACAAACAAGCTATGGTCACTTAAATGGTGGGTGGGACCAGCAAGTGCACGGGGGGTGAAGTGGGTGGTTCTTTCTTTCTCTGCAAGAACATATATGCTCTACCTATGCTAGTTATGTCTTGAAAAATATGCAATTCCTTAGTGGCAGACTTTGTTGATACTCAAAGAAAGGAATATTTGTAGTATGTGGCCCAAATGTGTGAAAAACAAGTAAAGAAAAAAAATATATATATATTGAAGTACCTTTCTCTTTAACATGCTACTGTGGTTTGTACTTGAAGCTCTTTTCTCACTTTAATATATTCCAAAACAAGTAAAGGAGATTCCAGAATGATGCCAAAGGGACCCTCATGGTATTTTTATTTGATCAGTTAAGAGAACGTCCAGTTTATCAAAAGTGGCTTAAGAAAAGTTGCTTAATCAATTATTATTCTTTTATATTAAATGGACCCATCAAGAGAAAACTCACAAATTCAAAAGCATAGAAAAGAAGATGAGAAGAATGTATGTGGCCTTAGGAATCAGAAAGGGAAAAAAGAGAAACAAAAGGAACTTGTCAGCCTCCCACCAAAGAATAATTGAAGCTTATCGACATGAATGAATATTGCATTATTTCAAACATGTTTACTTACACATAATAATGTCGTAAGCAATATGTCACTCGGTGCTAATTTCAGGAGTACTATGTATTAGGATATGCTATATTTTTGGAAAAAAATTATAGGATATGTTTTTTTTTTTAAAAGAAAAACTAAACAACTTATTTCATTAAAATTAAATTTGTAATACATATCAGATCTCATCACAATTTTAGAGAATAGCAATTAATGTAGTCACAACCATCAGAGTGAGAGTTCTATCCAAAAATTGTAAAAGTAATAAGATAAAATACTTCTAAATATAAAATAAAAGTCTCCCACTTTCATATAGGTTCTCCTGATTAAATTTTTTGGCATCCACGATAATCTTTGAATACAACTTGAATATGGTGCTCAATTGTCCAATGGCCAACAATTAGGGCTTTCATATTTCTAGCAATTCGATGCTTAATTGACATATATGATATCTTCTTCTTCTTCTTTTTTACAGAAGGCAAGTAGGAATAGATAATTATATGTTTTAAATCTATGCTTAATTGGTAGCAGCAAATTTTTGTGGAGACATCTCATACAATAAACAGTTAGGATATGTTTGGTTCAACGGAGGGAAGAGGAGAGAGAGAATGGCAAGGGCGGAGAGGTGAATGATTTTAATTACATATATGTTTGGTTCACGAGAGGATAAAAGATATTTTAAAATTAATTTACTTTTTTATCTTTATAATTTGTTAACATACTCATGATTTTCAAATTATTCACTTTATTGATGATCCATCTAACCTAATAAAATATTTATAAGATTAAATTATATATAAATGTAAAAAATATATATTGATGAATATTAATACAAATATAATATATATAATATACAACATGGTATAAAACTCTTGTACTAAAAGATAATGTAACAAAGAATAATACAAAAAACTGAAATAAAAAGGAAAGCTAAAACATGAATGAGAGATAACTTTTAAAATTTTATAAGAAGGATAATCTTGAATTTTAACATAAAATTAGAGGTAATTTAGTCGATGTAATTAATAATTAAATAGATCATCTTCCCTCCCCTCCAATCTCATGAATATGTGGGGAAGTAAAAAATGGTCTATGGAGGGATTTTGCTTCCTTCATCTAAAAATTGAACCAAACAAACACAAAAATTAGGTGAAAAGAAAGAAGTTCGGAATGTGGGTGAAAACAAATGAACTAGAAAAATGAGTGAAAACAAAGCCTCTCTATCCCCTACCTCTTTGTGCTTTATGTGTGAGTGAAATGAACTAACAACCTTTTGATATATTTAATCAACTTTAAATTAGAGATGAATTAAATATGAATTTTTAAGTCGTTAGCGTTGAAAAATTCTTATTTTGTTAAAATAAGTTTTTGTGCGAAAGACTATTATAATATTCTAGACATATTTGAAAAAAAAAATGTGAAGGACACATATAAGTTTATTTAAAAGCAGAGACCAAAAAAGGTGATGGAAAATGTTCGGGGGACTTGATGAAAATTTTTAGAGGACTAAAAGAATTTGTTTAATATTTTATAAGGACTAAAAGCTTATTTAACCTAATTTTTTTACAAATAACACGGATTGTTTTTTTTTAATGTTGTTTTTCTGCAAAACTATTGTCTGCAGCCATATTTATGAATTATAACTCTAGCCTCACTCTAATCCCTAGTGATAATTCATTAACCTTCCACTTCACGCTAAAAAATTCTATGAAAATCCATAAGTCAGAGTCACTAAAACAATTGAATCTTATCTCACCAAATGAAATCGACTACTAGGATGGTACACCATCATAATGTCCTATCATATAACATAGATATGTATTTTAATGACAAATTGATGTTATTTTCGTACATGCTTCATGCTAAAAATGTATGAATTAACATATTAGATGCTTTGTACTAGCAATATCAATGTTCACATACATATATGCTCGGTGTTAAAATGACAATAATATTATTTATTTTTATACTTTTATTGAGTTTCGTTGTTTTGTAATTTTTCTAGGTGTTTATAGTCAATTAGTATTTTTCATCTTACAACATCCTAAGCCATAACTGAGAATCGTCATACAACTCTCTAAGTCAAAACGGTAAATTCACTACTAAAATCTTTTACAAATAACAGATAACATCAAAATTCGTTATTTCAATAATTACAATGTCAACCAGCCCGTCACTTTTGCCAGAAATGTCAATGATATTGGACTGCATAACAAATAAACAATGATAAACGTTCATGTTGTGTTTTTCACAACAAGAACAAACTTATCTACCTCACATTATCAAACTTGAGAATTCTAGAGGTGCTAAACATAGAACAATTGCATTGCCTTTATATTCATGTTCGCATCTTCATAACATCATGTCTTTTGTATTGAACATCGTTGAGAGAACACAAAATTGCATGACAAATGGTTTTCATCATGAATGTTCGTATGGCGGAGAAGATTATCACTCGATTGGAGTTTTGGTTCTTAAATGAGTTCCTAACTCGCATCTTTGATTATATACCTTGAGGAAGTTGTTGGTTCTGAAATGAGTTTGTGGAGTCGCACATTCAGTTATGTGCCTTGATGATGATGGACACATCCGTAATATAACACTAGGGTTCGTGAATGTGATTCATCAATTCAGGTTGTATGGTTCTTGAAATTTTTGAATGTGATTTAGGGGTTCATGTTCATGAAATTAATGAATGAGATTTTGGTTTCGTAATATGAATGACTGGGTGATTTCAAATTTGTGAATTGTGCAATGATTCTAACATAATGAGATAGATTAGAAACTAAATTAGAAATTACAGTTCCATTCTGAAAGCTTTGGTTTGGTTAAATGTGGCCTAGTTTGGTTATTGAAATGTTTGGGAAACACATATTGGTTCATTAACTTGAAGGAATGGTTCAATCTTTTTAAACATATTCAATTCATTTTGGTAGTTTTTTTTCCAACAATCCTATGGAGTTTAGTTCTGGGGTGATCTTGAACAGTTGCATTTGGCTTATGGTAATGGGTATTAAAGACTTGAGTGAAATTAAAGTTGGTTCTCGAATATAAGTAATACTTTGCAAGGTAGCAAGAATGGTTTGTCTCTGGTTTGAGGTTGATTCAACATATTACAAGGGTGTTTCTTTTTTTGTGTTCACGCTCCAGTTCCTAAGGGAAGGGAGATGCTTTGGTAATTCAGAGTTCGACCGTGAGGTAAGTATAACCTAACCAAATTACAAGGGTGTTCTTAATGGATCGGAAGATGTTGAAAATATTATGTCTAAATGTCATAAGAAGTTTCTTTAGATTTAGGTTCATGATGGATTGGGAGATGTTGAAAATATTATGTCTAAATGTCTTAAGAAGTTTCTTTAAATTTAGATTTAGATTTAGATTTGAAATAAGTTATCTTTATAATTTATATTAGAAATTCTATTTAGAGTATTTTTAGGATTTGTTCTTTATTTTAAGGAACATTATATGTCTTTGAATTACAATTTAAATCCATATATAGAGTCATAAATAAAAATTTAGAAGAGACTCTTCTATAATAAATATATCTCATATAATTTTCCCAAATAAAACACAAAATACTCCATTAGTGGTATGGAGTCAGGGTACTTACTTAGACATGTGACAATGAAAGAATAATAAGATGAAGAGGAAGAAATCAAAGTAAAATCAAATGTTATTTGGCTTATAACCAACAATAATTGACTACATCTTCATTTGTTAAATGAAGATATAAATTTTACCAAACAACAACCATCGATTGTATTCCTTCAAAAAAAACCATCGATTATATTTTCATGTGTTACATGAAATATACTCATGAGTTATATGAAGAGATGAACCACAACTAACAATCAATGACTATATTTTTATATTTTTACGTGTTATATAAAATATGTTCATGCATTACATGAAAATGTAAATGAATAACTACCAACAACCAGTGTCTAATATATTACATAAAAATGTAGATGAACTACAACTAATGACTTACAACCTACATACTCATTTGTTACATGAAACATTCTCATGTTTTACATGTGAAGAAAGCTAAATAAACAAAAAGTATGAAGTTGAATTTTCAACTTGAAGCTCAAATTGATGACCAAAAGATATTCGAACAAGGAAGATGTTGAAAATATTATGCCTAAATATATTTAGAAGAATTTTTACATTATGTTTAGATTTGAAAAATTATATCATTAGGAATTTTTTTTTTAACAAAATCATTAGGATTTATATTTGAAATTATGTTTGTATCTTTATGATTTCTTCCTTATTTGAAGCAATAAGGTATGTTTATAGAAGTTTTTGTGCGTCGTGGACCACAAAAACTGTCGGTGCAATGTGGACCACATAAAAAATCATGTACGTAAGATTTACGAATTGTATAATCCGAAATATCCCTCAACTCATTATTGAAGCATTTCGGGTTCTATGTTTCCTTTGTATAATTATGTCAATGAAATAATATACACCACTGTTTCTTTAAAATTGTGGGTAAAACATATTACGGATTATATAATCCAAAAATAACTATCAATCGATTTTGGATTCTAAAATCCAAACAATGGGTAATTTTGAAGAGAAAAAAATGAGGCGCATGAGAAACGAATAGGATGGAAAAAATAATAGTATTTTAATAATCATAGGAGGTGGGGAAGAAAGCTCATGAAGTTGGTATGAGTGAGACTCAGCCCAATGTACAGAAGGAGAAGAAAGCCCAACCCAATAGTAATAATTAGAGAAATGAATATGTGAAACCAATATTATTATTTTTTAATGAAATCTGTGAAACCAATTTAGAAAACAATTAGAATTTTGTGTATTTAATTTCACACAGGCAATGAGGATTAATAACATCCCTACCAGTAATTTTGTGCCTATAAAACAAGAACAAACCAACGTGTGTTAGTCTAACAACTTTAATGTCACAAATTTGCAAAACCTCTATGCATGTTGCTACATGGAAGGTACCATTCTCCCCCTTTAAACTCAGGTCTGATTATTTATCAAGTTGCTCTGCATTCTAGGGTATAATAGCAAATACAGAATCTTGAGTCCATCCCACGAGAATCTGAGGAAACGTCACATATATAAATTTCTAAGTTGTATGATTTATTTATCTACAAGCCAATTATTTTTCTCCTTGACACCTTTCCAACTCTAACCCATAATCTTGCAGTCCCACCACCACTAGTACATATTTATTTCAACAAAACACTTAAGCTGTGGTGCATGATTCAAAATTATGTGGGTGTGACAATTTGTATTGGAAGTCATGTCCTAACAGTTTGTTTTTTCTTTGTTATGCTACACTAAGATGCTAATACATCATCAATAGCATAGCATATATGGCATTGTTTCCTTCTACCATGGCAAGCAATATGCACAATGACACGAACACTTCAATCTTGTTTCTTCAAATACATTACCTTTAGTTCCTTTATTCATTGACTTCTTTGGCTTGAAATGTATTGCTAGGAAAAAACCTCTCTTCCATAGTGTACCAGGTTTGTGAGATTCATGAGCACACTATGTACAATTACAAATCACTATTCGAGTTTAGTTCTTCAAACCGAAATAGATCAATCAATTTAATCCCTCCGTTGAAAATGATTTTTTAGTAAACAACCGGTGCAATTTCTTTTAAAAAAAATAACTAAATTGATTGATATTTTTCAATTTAAAGAACTAAAATGCCTTTTAACTTAGAAAAACAGTGTGAAGAACAAAAGACATAAAGGAAAAAATGTGAAAGAAAAGACAAATCCATTTAGTCAAGCCAATTGGCTCAAGCAACTTTGCAGCCATTTGACCGCTTAGCAGCCTACATGAAGTCTTCCTCTCCTCTTCAGTTTGGTCTCTTCCTTTTATGTTCACGACTTCATTCAACCTCTTTAATTCCAGCAATGATAAATCAATATAGGAGACTCGAATACCCTCAAGTCAAATAATTGAAGTGTTACAATGGTTGATATTTCATCTATTTAACACTGAATTAAATAACATTCTTCAATTGTGAGTGAAAATTAGGGTGATTTTCAAGAATGATACATGTAGAAAGGCTCTCTTCACTTGTTCGTATACCATGCTTAATAAATTGTTATGAAATAAATAAAATTTAAAAATTTAGTGATATATAGTTATTGGTTGAACCTATTCAATAATATAAAATTGTGGTACTGAATTGAATGAATTAAGAGTTTATTAAATACTATAAACATTAAAAAGACAAGCTAATAAAAAAATATAAAATAAGTGATGTATATATGTGAAACTCATATTTAGACGAGTTCAAATTTGCTATATTTACTAACTCTATATTTATTTATTTTTTGATAGACTCACTCTACATTAGTTGTCTATTTAGGAGATAGATAAAGACAAACGAATATTAAAAGAACACATTTTAATAAATTGATCTAAGTGATAGATCCACTTATTTTTACCCCTCTCTCATAAATGAACAATAAATAGAAGTTGGATAATAGACAAAATTCGAACTGCATTAAACACCTAAATAGGGGATCAACATTGTGCATGCTCTTACGCGCAAAGTAATTTATATCATTTATACAAAGATAAGTTTAAAGTTATCCAACAATTAACTACTTTTAGTCGGATCTTTTCTGTACAAAATTACACTTATATCAACTCAAATCTTTTTTAAATTTAAATTTAAATTTATGCCAAAATTATTTGAAATTTCTATCTTTCAATTGAAAAAATATTGCTACAATTTTTCTTATAACAATCTCATTTTTTTTAATTTAAAAACACAAAAAACATAAATACATGGAAATAGAATAAAAAAAACAGATAGATGGGCACACAATGCCAATCTGTCGGTTAGTACTTCCTAAATGAAAAACAGCATTAAAAGTTGAAAATAAATGATATAGTAAAATAGCAAGAAAATGGGCAATATTAATTGTGCCGTCTTTCTGATTTTATTTGCAATGGACGATAAAGTAGTAAAATATAATCAAGGTAAAATTGGAAGAAAAAATGTTACACTAAAACTTTTTTTTATCTAAGGTCATTTTTTTGTAGTGTCCATTTTATTTTCTCCTATAATTATGGATCGTTCCTATTTGAATGAAATTTAACTAATTTTTTAATTGATAATTTAAATAATACAATAAAAATGATAAAATAGTTTAAATGAAAGAAAAAATGTAACCCAAAAATGTGTAACCCCTTTTATATTTTTATAGATATATGGTTAGTCACTTAGTTAGAGTTTCGATTCCTAACTAAAATGTAGAGAACCACTAGAACAAAGAAAAAATCCAACTTAAAATGATGTATCTTCATTTAGTTGTCTAACTAGGTCCCACGTGTAGAAGACCACTAACTAAAATGGAGATTCTTCATTTAGATGCCGAAGTTGATACCTCAAAAATGGAACCCCTCACCCACATTTAGTTAATTAGGAATTTATTTAGATCACTAGAGAATGAGATTTTTTGTTAGTCCTAGTGAATGTTGTGTTAGAAGACTCTTGACAGTTGACACTAACTAAAATCCTAACTAACTAACACTATATTTCTAATAAAAATCGCATGAAAACATAAAATCAATAGGGGTATCACGGCTCCAAATTCAAATTTGGGTGTCTTCAACAAAAATACAATTATTAATGTAGAGGGAAATCGACAACCCAAGTCAACTAATATGTAAAGGCCAAATCTTTTCTATTCATATAAGCAATAAAGTAATAAGAAGTAGGACATTTAGGGTCTGTTTGTTTCCAAGGAAAGATTGTGGGGAGGAGAGAAAGTTGAGGGAAAGAAGCATTTTCTCTAGTTTGGAACACCAAAGAAAGGGTGAGGAATGATAAGTTTTGGTGG
>Ga0099826_10001798_pt1 | contig 13291 bp, 4 predicted proteins | sample Mtrugardesep15_FD_76830 | JGI IMG/M metagenome (GOLD analysis project Ga0099826, IMG submission 76830) | Root nodule microbial communities of legume samples collected from California, USA - M. trunc garden sep15 | ecosystem: Host-associated > Plants > Roots > Nodule | place: USA: California... | reverse complement strand
TTTAGTTTTTTATTTTGACAAAAAATTCATATGCAAGAAGCAATGTAATCATTTAAGATTATGATTTTTTAATTAGTGCAAAATATATCCTATAAATAAAGAGATATTATATCATTATTTAAAAAAAAAACTATTTTTGCAGATTTAATAAATTATAATTCTATTTTTTTAATTTTAAAATTATGTCATTATATATAATTATTTATTTAGATTGTTTTTCAAAATTTTGTTGTTGAAGATTTTTATTTGACTTTTAGTTATACTTTGTTACTTTAATATGTCATAAATGGTGTCATTAAAAAAATACTTGTCTTAAATTGTGTGATTGAACTATGTTGTGTATGATTTAACCTTACATTGCCACATGTAACTTTTCTTTTGTATTTGATTTTGATATGTCATGTGTATTGTTCATTTTAAACATTCTCAAATGTATGTATAGAGGATTCAAGTTTTCTAACTATTCATTCAAGTTTTCTATATGCTAACAAGAGTCATAATGACACTCTTTAAGGATTTTAAATTAAGAAATTATTTATTAAAAAACTTAAATACTTCAAAACTCAATGCATTAAATATATAAATTTTCATTTTAAGATCCTTAAAACGTACCCTTACGACACTCATTAGCATTTAAAAAAAAAATGCATACATATTGTATACAATAATTAAGCATATTTGCACTTTACTATTTATTTATTTTTGGTACAAACGACCTTTCTTTTTTTCTTTTTTGTTTGGTCTTAGATGAAGTTGTATTCCACTGAAAATAAACTCACACACAACTGTGAGGTGCCGGGTTCGAACCCGGGTCATGACATTCGGTCTTGCAATTTTGGCATTTGTCAGTTGAGCTAAGACTTCTAGACAACTACCTTTCTTAATAAGCATGAAAGTGATTACTTCATTCGATCTTTATTATACGAAGATAAACAAACAAAAAATCATCAAAATCAATGTAAGCATTAATTGTTGTAACTTTTTAATTATTTTTACAAATCTACCCTTACGACAGGGTGATCCACTCTCACGATATTTATTTGTTCTTTGCATAGAGAAAATATCTCTGATGATACAAAACCAGGTTACTAACAACACTTGAAGGCCAATAAATATTTCTCAAGAAGGACGAAGTTTTTCTCCTTTTTTATTTGATGATGATTGTTATTTGTTCACTATAGCCAAGAGCACACAAGTTAAATTCGTTAGAGATGTGTTGCAAAAAATTTGTTCTTCGGTTCCATCATACCTCTCATTTGGGTAAGTACCTTGGAGTTTCTCTGTTGTTTGGTAGAGTTACGAATTTTGATTTCAATTTTATCTTAGACAAGATTAATGGTAGGTTGGCGGGTTTGAAAATGAGTTTGTTAAGTAGTTCAGGTTGATTGCATGAATTGGAAGAAATTAACTATGCCAAAATCTCATGGAGGTTTAGGCCTTCATATAGCCAGGAACTTAAACGTTTCTCTTCTCAAGAAACACATATGAGCTATTTTACATCAACTAAAAAAGTTTTGGGTTCAAATGTTGAGACATAAATACGTGTCTAATACTCATATTATGCATACTCCTTTCATGTTTGGTGATTCTTGCATTTGGCATGGTTTCGTGAAAGCAGTGGAAATCTTGGGACGAGTTTTATTTGAAGGGTTGGAAGAGTCCTGGTATGAAAAATGGTTAAATAATGTTTATCTTTGTAATGTTGTTTTGTATGTTCAGATTAGTGCCACATATCTTCGTCTTTATGATTTGGTTGAAAATGGAGATTGGAGCTTCAACAAACTCTACATGCAGCGTCCATCTTTTTACCAAGATTGCATTCGTAATATTACCATTGAGAATGACACTAAAAATAGACTCATTTGGAGTGGTTCTCCAAATGGTAGGTACTCAACTAGGTATCAATATATATGGTTAGATCGGAATCTAACTCAACAAGTAGAGCCCTTCCTTCAAAAAAAAAAAAAGTCGAGCCCATTATTTTTGGGAGTTGGATTTAGAGGTTACCAGTCAATGAAAATTTGAGACATTTTTGTCGGTTAATGATACATGTTAGTCTCCCTACCAACGCTTTCCGTGCTTTAGACATGTTACATCTGATACTTCTCGTTATAAGTGTGGTGTATTTGTTGAAAGTGATATGCATACTCTTTGTGATTTTCCTAGAGCAAAGAATATTTGAAGGCACCTTAGCCATACTTATCTTAACGACTTCTACATACAAGATTCTTATATTTGGTTCAAAAATCAATCTATTGGGAAAATGGGTAGTATGTTCATAGTAGACTTATATGAAATTTGGAGGATTCTTCCATGGTTCATGCATTTGGCCCAACACATAAACATCATGTGACTTGTCAAGTCCGTTGGAATCCTCAACCAAAAGGCTTTATTAAAATCAATGTTGATGTCTCTTTTTTTGGTATTCTTGGTAATGTAGGTTTTGAAGGCCTTCTAAGAAATAATAGGGGGAACTAGGTTCATGGTTTTTATGGATCTTGTGGCGGAGATACTAATTTGCTGGCTGAACTCTCAATTGTTTGAAAAGGTCTTCAATTGACGTTAGATCTTGGTTATAGGTCTATATATCATTATGGAATATGACTCTTAGACAGCTTTGGATCTTATGAATATGACTCTTAGACAACTTTGAATCTTATTGTTGATACTAAGCAAAATGATTTTCATCCCTATGCAACTTTGTTTTCTCTCCTTAGAAAGCTCTCTTCTCGTCAATGGATAGTCTCCTTTAATTATACTTTAAGAGAAGATAACAAATGTGTTGACTAATTAAATAAAAATTTTGCAACTAATATCGACTCATTGAAGATGTAGACTTAATCTCCTCTTCAATTGGATATCATTGTGCTTGCAGGTACCTCTGAGGTATTTAGGTAATAGATTGGCTGGTTTGTTTTTCTTATCATTTAATTTTCTCTTGATATAAACACAAACATGTTAAGCTATCACAAAACCGAAGAACTTAAGAAAAACCATGTTAGGGTTAGAGAGAGATAGAGATCACTCTTTTCAGCTCATATTTAACAACAACGACAACAAAAAAATAATTAACCAAATCCAATAAAACTTGTGTCTAACTTTTTAATTGCGTACACTCAATCATACTTCCATTTTTGTGCCGTAATCCCTTAGTTGATGGAAATAAAAGATAAACATTAAGATGAGTCAATCATAAAGAGGCATGTAATTTAAATTTTATCCCTATTAAACAAGAATTACAAGTCTTAGAAATCCTACCAAGTAAAATAAATTCATTTTCGAATGAAAACCTATGGCTAAATGAATAATCACCACCTTGATTTTTTTGTTACGTAAATTTTTAATAAGCAATAATAGATGTACTTAAAAACCATCAACTAAGTGTCTGTTTGGAGCCACGGTGGGAGAGGGCCAAACCACGTTTGGTCTAACGCTGTTAGTTGTAGCTTTTCTTTTTTCACGTTGGGAGGTGTGTGCAAACGTGACTTTTTGGTTGTAGAAGCTATCCCAAGCATACAATAAAGAAGTCATCGCAATGAAATCAAAAGCCGAACTCATGAGCTTGTGGACAAGTCAACTAGTATTTCCTAACTGAGTCAATTTTCAATGAAGAGTATTACTCCTTCTGCCTCTAAATTATAATCGTTTAAAGTTTGTGCACAATTATTAAATAAATGATTGATTGTGTTGATTTGAACGGTAAAATTAATTTAATTTACTAAAATACCCTTATTAATTGTAGTTAGTGAGTAGTTAAGTTTGATGAAATTCAATAAATAAGGGTATAATAATGAAAAGTAATAATAAATGATGCATTGATATTCTAAAGTGACAATTATTTTTTAAAAAAAATGCTAAAGAGACTATTATTGTGAGACGGATGGAGTAATATATACTCCCTTCATTCCAAATTGTAAGCAAATAAAAAAAAATCACACTTATTAACAAAACTAAAACATACTAAGAACTTGGAGTATAATTTTTTGTGTTTTCTTTGGAATAAGTTTTATAGGAAGATGTAAAAACAATTTTCATTGGCTAATGGTTATGGGAATAAACAAAAGTTTTTCTTGAAAAAAATGATTTTTTTTTAAAACAAGATTAAATAGGATAAAAATTTGTCTTTTTTACTTACATTTTATGAAAAAGAAAATGAGTTTTTTTTGCTTATATTTTATAACGTTAAAATTGAACGCAATCTTGACATTAGAATTCTATAATTTGTAAGTATATTGATGTAGCTTTAAAGAAGTATCCTATCTATCTATCTATTCTATAAATAATAAAGAAAAGGAGCACACTTTAATTCTAGGATATTCAGATGCTAACAGAATAAATTTTCCTTACTGCAGTCAATCATGGTCCTACATATGGAAACTACTCACTTAACAATTAAAAATAAGTTAATCTCATTAAAATATGAATAACTCACAACAATAGAAGAAACAATTCACAACAGTAGGAATAAAATTTAAAAACTCCATTTCAAATTTCCACAATTTCATTTTCCTTAAAAACTACCACCTCTCTCTCTCAAAACCATATATAAAAAAACATTCAACCCAACTTACAATCCAATTTTTCTTGCAGAAACACAATATCCCAGCCTTTTTTACTAACAGTCAAAATTTTCAAATTACCCTCTTTATTTTGAGAGGAAATTACCCTCTTAATTTTGTTTCTTTCTTTTTTGGGTAAAGTAATTATAATAAGACAATTTCTTTGTCTCTAAGTAATAATAAGACAATTTCTTTGTCTCTCTCTCACGCACACTTGCTTTTAAAGCACATGTATATAATATATATTATGAGGGTAAGAGATTATGTCTATATTTTTGTGTGGACAAATTAGGAAAGTGTCTAGATAGCAAGTGCATATGGAGAAGAAGAAAGGTTTGAGAAAAGGTGCATGGACATATGAGGAGGACAATCTACTCAAGGACTGTATTCACAAATATGGTGAAGGGAAATGGCATTTAGTTCCTAAAAGAGCAGGTACTTGTATTTATTTAATTGATTTGTTAATACGAACATTATACAACTATATATCCACCTAGCTTATTTATTCAATAGAACTATATCTACTTTTTTATTCTATAGTTAGAACTAATTAACTTATGTCAAAATTTATTAAACTATATGTGCAGGTTTGAATAGATGCCGGAAAAGTTGTAGATTGAGGTGGGTGAATTATTTAAACCCCGCAATCAATAGAGAAAGTTTCTCCCATGATGAAATTGATATGATTCTAAGGCTACACAAACTCCTGGGGAACAGGTATGTTATTAGGGCAACAAGGCAAGTTATAATTAATTGGTTTTTTTTTAGGGACTAATTAAATTGTTATTTGGGTATGTTATTAGGGAATATCGTTGTTAATTTAGATCTAGTATTATATGTAATCTAGAATTAATTAATTATGCTAGCATATAATAGTATTTTCACATATGCTTCCAAATACCAACACAGTGTGGCATAAACCGTAGATGCATGAATTTCTTAACTATTTGATACAAATTCAATTCCGAAACGGTAGATGCTTGAATTTCTTAACTATTTATAATAGGGATTTTCTAACATGTGCAAATTTGCACATGTTAAGAAGTTTAAAGTAGTAAGTGTATTTTGGAACTTGTGTATAGATGGTCATTGATTGCTGCAAGGCTTCCGGGTAGGACAGCTAATGATGTGAAGAATTATTGGCACACAAATTTGCGCAAGAAAGTGATTCCAAGAAAAGAAGAAAATGAAGAAAAAGAGAAATCTAAAGAAGGCATGATCAAATCTCATGAAGTTATCAAGCCTCGACCTAGAACTTTTTCAACTCATTCACAATGGTTGAAGAAGAAACATAATTTTATGAGTAATGATAGTGCACAACCATGTGTTGGTAATACTAATGTCCCACTTTCTACTATGTGGTGGGAGAGTTTGCTAAACGTGGATGAAGAAAGAAGTAATGAGAAAAATGGCTCTTGCTCATTATTACAAGAGGAGAATTTCACTTTGGAGTTTTCAAATGTCGGCGCAAGTGATTTATTTTGGGATTTCAACCTTTGTGATTTCAATTCCTTTGGGGTCTTTGATTAGTTGTTTAGCTACAAGCCTACAAATAAGTTAAGATTTTTTAAGTGAATTTAAATGGATCCTACTAAATTAAGTATGTTTCGTGTAAATTTAGTTGGATCTATTTAAATTTCAATCTATTAAGATTATTGTGTTATTGAATGTTTTAAGGATACTTTTATAAAAATGTATTTATCTAGTGGAAATTAGAGTGTTTGGCTTTTTAAATGACAAATTTCATAATTTAAAATCTTTAAAGGGTGTTCTTAGGACATTTGTTAGCAAGATCCTTCATTCTATAAAGACGCATTAGTTAAAGCAACTCATTTAATTTTTATTTTAATGACGAATTCCATAACATCTCAAAATGGATCCTACAATTTATTTCATGTATCTTAAAATAATTTTTTTTTGACAAAATGTATCTTAAAATAAGTTATCTCACATATTTATTTTTTTGTTCTTACTATCAAGTACACGATTGCTAAGGGGGAAAAAAAAGAAATAAAAGAAAATTTTCATGTGAAAAAAATCAATTTTTAAAACTTTAAGGTATTGAATGCACTATTTATATTATATTTCACATGTAGTTTCTTAACAAATGTCTCAAGAAATTTAATCATACACCATCATCAAAATCAACAAATTAGTTCTTAAACATTTAAAATTTACTGTTGATGAATCGTGATAAGTCGTTGTTTGGGGATTAATTTGTTTTCAAAGATGGCAACAACAACTACTACATTTTTTAACAGTTAAGAACTAATTTGTTGATTTTTGTGATGATTTAGAGACTAAATTATGTATTTTCCTTGATTGTGGACTATTAATTATTTGATTTTGAACGGTTACGGACTAACTTGTTAATTTTCAAAGAGTAAATTTTTAATAATTAAGAGACTTATTTGTCAATTTTTTAAGAGACTAAAATTTTTAACGGTTAAAAGACTAACTTTTTTGACGGTTAAGAACTAATTTGTTGATTTTTAATGGTTAAGAACTAATTTGTCAATTTTTTAACAAATGAATAGAAATTTTGTATTGAAGACATTTTTCAAAAATTTAAAAACTATTGATTTCAAAACACAATTACTGCTATTTATGAATTTTTAAACCTACCTCTTAATGGCACTAGTTTGCTTAACACATGTATACTTCTTTTAATCACTATTATAAACACACGTAATTTTTTTTTAAATTCATTTGATAATTGATGTAAATAACTCAAGTTTGCTTAACATATATTTGACATATATTATTAATTAGATATGTCAATTATTCAATAAATTTAAAACAAAAACATGTGTTTATACGATAATGACAAATATGATGTTTTTTCATCATCGAGAGTTTTTTTAAGGGTTGATCACATTTTATAGTTATACTACGTCATGTATAGTGCTCTATTTTAAAAAGTCCATACGTGTAATTAATGTTCTTGAAATGAGCATTACCATCTTTTTGTTGTCTATGTAATGCATTCTATCTCTGCTTTGACCCCAGCCCACATGACATCATGTACAAACCAAAAAAAAAAAATATTAATGTCAGCATGGTGGATTGTTTCTTTTTAATCCTGTAAGCAAAGAAAAAGGAAAATGTAGCCAAAAACGTTTCTCTTCTTTGAAGGAAGCCAAAAAAGTTTCTTTATAATCAACAATTGTTAATAAAAAAATTGCTAACAAAATGTTTTTAGAACATTTAAAATAGACTGAGTAATTGGACTCGAGTGGTAAATAAAGTCTCCTTAAAATAAATCGTTCTGGAGTTTGATTTTTAAAAGGAACAAATTTTTTTCCAAAGGTAGAGCTATTTAATTCTTCTAGGTCATGCTACTTTGAAATTTAAAATGGAAGAGAAATAAGAATTTTAATTTTACTCATACAAGAACAAGCCTTATTTGTGACCAAATTTAAAAAGATAGGTGACCAACAAAAAGTCCTCACAAATTACTGGTTTTTATATTTAAAAAATATGGTTTGATTTTTTTTTTGAAATCTGAGTTTTTTTGTGGTTGTTTGAACATCCTCAAAATGATAGTATTTTTTAGGGTAAATTACATCAGGGGTCCTTTAAGTTTAAGGAGTTGAAAATAAAAGTAAACCTTAATTTGATGAACAACTCGTGTTTGACAATGAAAAAGTAAAGAAAATGCATAAGGTTGATGAGAGTCATGACCCTTCTTGTATCAAGTTTGAGAAGGTTGGAAAGAATCCTGAGAGGGATGTTAGAGTTTCTAGCAAAGTGAATATGTCAAGATAGTGGGAAGTTCTTATGTGAAGGAGGATGTTATTAAGCTTTCTATCGAGGACGGAACTCTTATGAAGAATGATGTTGAGAAGAATCCATGAAATTTGATCCAGTGTTCTACTTTTCATCTTTCTTTTTTTTATGTAATCTTGAATGATCGGTGGCTGATTGGTTCATCGATCAATACACTTGTATTTTTGCGACTCTCATCGTTTTAGCGCATTATTTAATCAGACATTTTTGTCTAAGTTTGACTATTTCCTTAACTTTAATGTGTGATCGGATGTTAATAAATAGCTCATATTGTTCGTATTTTGAATTACACTTTAGTTTCCTTCGTATCTACCATTTGAAAATGCTTTTTTGCTCGTCATTGTCACCCTTCTCCGCCCGCCCCAATGTTGGTCGTTGTCATCCTCCGTGTCTCTGTGATGTTTTTCTTCATTCTCTTTTCTCATTCTTATCCGATCAAGTTTTTTTTGTTAGGAGGAAAGTCCGAACAAGTTAATAGGTAGACTTATGAATTGGGGGCTAAGAAAAGGTTTAAGTTGAAATTTTTGCGAAAGTAAATGAAATGAAATGCCATAAAGTGTAAATAACATAAAAGTTAAATGATTTGAATTAAATGACTTGAATTTTAATATTTGTATATTTGTGGCCTGTTTTTGGCCCCGAGAAATTAAAAAGTTTGCCATAAAATTTATTTGCTATTAATGAGGGTTTTTGTTGGTCACAAGCCCACAAATCTTTTTCAATTTTAGCCACAAATAAGGGATATTCTTGTTGTGTATTTTCAGCCGATCATGTGCTAAATTCAACACACACTTCTTTTCTTTGCTCTTCATCACTTAAATTTACGTCAAATTGAGGTCTTGACATATCACATGTTCAAAATAATCATATTCTCCACTATTTGTACTTGGAGAAACACATGTGGCTCCACGTTCTACATAGTTTTATTTTGATTGCTTTCTTCAAAATTTATCCACTATAGGAGAAACACGTTCTGGCTCCACTATTTTGATCGTCAAATCCTTCAAAATAGTTTATGTTAACTCACGATCCTCTTCAAGATAGTTTATTATTTTCCAGAGTAACATGAGCCTACTTAGTTTTTATTGCTTTTTTAGTCTACAAAAATTTCCAAAATACATTTTAGTTCTTACTGAAAACAATTTCCAAGAAAAAATCCAAAATACATTTTAGTAACAAGGGCCTACTTAGTTTTTATTGCTTTTTGTAATGATTTTGCATTCATGTTTAGAACATTATAAAAGATTTCTTTAATTTACTAAAATTTTGAATTTTATGACATGGAATGAATTAAATTCGAATTTTTAAATGTTCACAGTTCAATATAAAAGTCACGAAAAATCTAGATTAAGAAGAAATCAAATATTGAGTCCCTTTGTTGCTGATAATTTTTTTATAAAGTTATAAACATGTCACAAAAATTATTTAAACATACAGGTTGACTCTACAACAAAGACTTCAACTTTGTACATAAAAATTTATAAGGCTTAAAAACAATAAAGATTAGATAAAGATTAAACTTTAATGGTTCCCATCATGAAAAATATATTTAATTAAAAAAGGAGCGATTTTTTTATACTGAAAAATAATAACGATTATGACGATTTTAAAAAATTGATGACCTCATTGGCGGTTCTGAATGACGGGAGCATGCCAACTATTGATTTTTTTTTTCTATTTTGTTGAGTGACGAAATGATCATAACAATTAAAAAACACACAAACATATATAAGTGGAGGATCTAATGTTTAAACTCCGACCACTGCACTGGACCTAATAATTTCAATATTTTGAATTGGAACATGAAGATAATTTGAATGATTCCTCTGGATTTATCTTCATGTTCCAACTTAATATATGAAGATAATTTATCCAATATAGGAGAAACATGTTTGGCTCCACTTAACAATGACCATTTTAAAATGGGAAAATGATGTTTGAACATCCAAACCTAATCTACACCATGAAAAAGATAGAGATATGGAAAAAAAAAAATCGACATAATAGATTGATAATGTGATAGGAAAAGAGAGATGGAGATAAAATAATATGTATGAGTATTTGAAAATATAAGGTGTCCAATGCTCTTTAAAATGAAACATGCAATGATCACCTTTGTTTGAAAAATGTATAATGTACACTCAAATTCATTTTACATATATATTACTTACTTTTAAGTCCTTAAAAAGTGATTCGGGGGCACTCGTTAGTATTGGGACACGTTTTAAAGATCCTAATTTTAGAAATTATTTATTTTAAAAAGCAAACGATTGCAATTTTCATTGTACTAACAACATGAATTTTTTTTAAAATTAAAACTTGCTTTTTAAACCTCTTAAAAAGTGTTTTGGAGGCACTTGTTAGCATTATATATATATAGAGAGAAAGAGATATATGAATAAAAAAGAGTCATGTGACTGATATATGTTAATGATGTGATATAAAGAGAGTGATAAAGAGTGTTGAACAAATGTTGAAAAAATAAATAAATGTGTTTATTTTATTTTATTTTTGAAGGAAATAAATGTGTTTATTTATGTATGGATAATGCTAATTAGTGTCCTTGATAAAGTTGGATAAAAAATATTCATCAGTTATTTAATTATTTTATGGTGTGTTTTTCAACAAGGGTAAAATTGGATAAAAAAATATTAAATGTTCTAAAACATCAAATATTTTAAAATAAAGTTTAAGTCTTAAAACATCAAAAGAAAAGAAATTGAGGGAGCAATAGAGTTAATAAAAAAAGAAGTAAATTTTACATTGAAAATAGTTTTTTTTTTTCAATTTTTAAAATTTGATTACACAATTTTTAAGAACTACCAAAGAGCATTTGATAACATTTTTTAAAAATAAAGGTTAAATATGTTTTTGATCCCAATGAATTTTTTAAATTTCAAGTATTAGTCCTTATAAAAAATTTCATCAATTTTTTATCCCTTAAAAATTTCCCATCACAACTTTTGATCCCTGCATTTAAGTAAAATCATGTGTATCCTTTAAAATTTTGTATTATCTTTTATAATAGTATAGACATCTCTATATAAATTTATTAAATTTTTTTGAAGGATATACATGATTTGATTTAAAAATGAAGATCATATGTGGCAGTAGAAAATTGCTGAAGGACCAAAAATTGATGAAATATTTTATATGAATTAAAACTTAAAATTTGAAAATTTGATAGGAATCAAAAATGTACCTATCCTTTAAAATGATACACACTCTCTCATTATTATAAATAAAAGTTTATATTTTATATTCATTTAAATAATGATATATACGATCTTTATTATATATTACATATATGAATTTAATACGTTAGTTTTTGTTTATAAGAGTGAGGATGTAATTCTCTTTCTTTATAAGAAAATATTAAAAAGTGTCTTTAGGGTATTGGATAAGAGAATAAAAATAAAAATTTTATGTTGGAAAATAATAAAAAGTGATAAGTCAACTTGTTAAAAATTAACAAATTATTGTTTCTAATATAAAGCTACTAATTTTGCTTACCTTAACTAATATCCTAAAGACATTTGTTATCGAAAACTTTGTTATATTGTTTCACGTGATCGTAATTCCTTCTTCCTACATGTCATCCCTACATGTCAATCATGCAGGCACACTCACGTCCATCCATTACTGTCCAGAGACTAACATTACATTACATGTCCCGCATAACATTACATCATCGTCACGTACAAACAATCGACTTTATTGTTACCTAAATGATTGATACATTATTACAGCTTAGAAAAGACAAATGCTTTAATGAGATGAATGCAACATTATTTTGTTGTTACAAGCAAACGTTCTCCATGTTTTTTTACCTCATTTGGCATACAGAGATACGTTGAATTTTACTATTTTAGGTTGATCCTTAAAATAAAGAAGGGATAATTTTTCCTCAAATTTCAAAAATGAAGCCCATACCATACAAGGTGTTGATTTTCGTCTTTGGTAACAGTTATTATTGAAAAAAATATATGAATTGTTCACGTAGAGGAATTAAAGAGTACGGAAAAACCCAGGGAAATAGACCAAAAAGATTTCTTCGAGGGATTAGTCTATTTATTTAGACCAAAAAGAGTATGTCCTTAATTCATTTATTTACTTTTTTTTTTGTTATGAAAAAAACTATGTTGCTGTTATTTAAAAAAAATAGCAGCAACGGACCCTACGAAGCACAGTTGCAGTAAAGAGTTTTTTTTTTCCCAGTGTCTCAACTCTCATGATGGATCCTAAATTCTTTGAATTAAGAGTTGTTTTTGTTGGGTTTGGATTAAGATCAGTTATTAGGACGCTCCACTTTATTTTGTCTGACCCATTGAACAAAATAAAAATAAAAATAACAAGTTGGAAGGGAAATTAGTGCTTAAAAAGTAAAGGGAGTATATGTGTTATTTAAGAAGACCTTGAAGTGAAATTTACCCAAATTATAAACAATCTTCTAAGTGTGCTATTTGTTATTAAAAAAAGAAGAAAAGATATAGAACCTAACATTTGTTTGTAGTTTTATGGACTATCAATTTATGGACTAAATTGATAAGCGGAAATGCATTTGAAGACTACATTAACTTACAAACAATGCTTGCCATAACTTTCAAGACATTTGATTTTATATGGGTGAGAAATTTGTGGACTATTTCTAGTGGAAAGGACCGTTTCGAAAGAAACACTGTGACCATGTTGCATTGCAAGACATTAAATTGAAGATCATTTTTTCGCTGATGTTCGTTAGACTTATTGAGATTTTTGCTTCATTCAAAAGTATTTGTCTCGCGAGAACTTATTAAATTGAAACAACACTATCACGCTATTTTATTTCAATCATTTGTCGGTTTTTTTTTTTTCTTTTTAAAGAATCATTTGTCGGTTGTCACTTGATAAATGTTTAAGATAAAATTTAAATTTCAATCATTTGTCAGTTGTCATTTGACAAG